>ODAI014697482.1_pt1 | contig 11377 bp, 4 predicted proteins | sample 1539321 | NCBI WGS metagenome assembly ODAI01 (sample SAMN02144231, study PRJEB22623) | gut metagenome | biome: sheep rumen | host: Ovis aries | place: New Zealand
CTTTCTTTCGCATCAGTTGACGAGGCCATGCAGGGTAAGATTGCCGGTCTGGACATCATCTCCAACTCAGGTAACTTGGGTTCTGGTACCAGTATGCGTCTGCGTGGTGTAAGCACCATCAACGGTAGTGCCGAGCCACTGATTGTAGTCGATGGCAACATCTTCGACCTTCCCGACGACGTGTCGGAGGTGAACTTTGAAGACCTCGACAACGAAGAGCAATTTGCCACCCTGCTCTCAGTCAACCCTGAAGACATCAAGGACATCAACGTGCTGAAAGACGCCGCCGCAACCGCCATTTGGGGTGCTCGCGGTGCCAACGGTGTGATTGAGATCACCACCCGCCGTGGTGTGGCAGGAAAGACGAAGGGCAACTTCTCCTACCGCTTCACAGGTTCCTGGATGCCAGAGGGACTGAACATGCTCGACGGCGACGGCTACACGATGATGATGAAAGAGGCCTACTTCAACCCCCGCCAAAGCGGTGCAACCAGCAACATGGTGGAGTTGAACTACGACCAGAGCCGTCCGATGTACTACTACAACTTCAACAAGAACACCGACTGGGTAGATGCAGTGAACCAATTCGGCCAGCGCCACAACTACTACGTGACCCTGAGCGGTGGTGGTGAGAAAGCCAAGTTCCGTATTTCCGGTGGTTACGACCATGAGACAGGTACCATCATCAAGCAGTACATCGACCGTTTCTCCACCCGTATGGTTCTGGACTACGATGTGTCTGACCGCATCCGATTCTCCACCAACTTCGCCTTGACCTATACCGACAACCACAGGAACTGGGATGGAGGCTCCACTTCCGGTTTGCTGGGAAGAGCTTACAACGCCATGCCTAACATGTCGATCTACGAATACGACGAGTTTGGCAACCTCACTGGCGACTTCTACAAGATGCTTCCCACAGCCCCAAGCGCAGGCACGACTCCCGACGGTTACTCCTCATTCTATCTGAGCGACATGAAGAGCAACGGCAACCCTGTAGCCATGGCTCACCAAGCCTTCAGCAACCAATCGACCTACCGTATCACCCCCCAGTTCAACCTCCGCTACAAACTCCTCGGTAAGGACAGCGAGAGCCATCAGTTGGATCTCAATGCAGAGGTGTATATGGATGTATATAACGAGTCGGACAACACCTACTTCCCATCTACTCTTACCACCAACAGTTGGAACACCGGTGTGAACACCGCAAGCAACTTCGAGTATAAGAGCCTCGCCATCACCAACCGCGAGTCACTCATCTTCATTCCCCATTTCAACAATGAGAAATGGTCGATGAGCATGATGGGCCGATTCGAGTTCACAACCGGTAACGGCACCAACCAGAGCACAGGACAGAGTGGCCTGCCCACAGGCACTTCATCTTCCCGTTCACAGGCCTACATCCAATCGACGACATCAGGCACAAGTGAATGGCGAAACGCCGCATTCCTGGGTACCGCCCACATCGCATACGGTGAGGAAGGCAAATACGCAGTTGACCTGACTATGCGTTTCGACGGAAGCACCAAGTTCGGTTCGGGCAACAAGTGGGGCGCATTCCCAGGTATCTCAGGACGTTGGAACATCAGCGACGAGAAATGGTGGGAGCCTCTCAATGAGACAGTGAGTCTGTTATCCCTTCGTTTCGGCTGGGGTCGTGTAGGACGCCCACCAGGCAGCGAGTACTTGATGTACAACCGCTACGGTGAGTACGGCTCATACGGAAACACCGATTGGGGCCGCCTGATGACCGCCATCAACCCCACCAACATGCGTCTGACCGACCTCAAGTGGGAGACCAACGACCAGTGGAACTTAGGTTTCAACCTCAACTTGTTCAACGACCTCTTGCAGTTCGACCTCAACATCTACAACAAGAAGTCTAAAGACCTTCTGATGGCAGGTGTAGGCATTCCATCCAGCACCGGTTTCGGCAGTCTGGCATGGAAGAACGTCGGTACTCTTGAAAACAAGGGATGGGAGTTGTTCATGAACACAGGACGTCTGTTCAAGAAAGGCAAGTTCTCGATGCGTGCCAACTTCAACATTGCCCAGAACATCAACACCATCACTGCGATGAACAGCACCGTGCTTGAATCGATGAACAAAGAATACTCTTATGGCAACTTCGACTATCTGCAGCGCATCCAGGTGGGCAACGCAGTAGGTTCAATCTACGGTTTCCGCTACAAAGGTGTTTATCGCTACGACTACGACCACAGCGGCTATACCCAGGAATCCTACGAGACCTACGGCGACAGAACCGCTTACGCCGCAGAGCAGCGTGGCGAGAACGCAACAGTTCCTGTAGCTCGCGACGCTGAAGGCAACATCCTCTACGACTCGAAGGGCAACCCACTTCACATGTATTTCAACTACGGTGGTCTGAACTACGAGTACAAGGGTGGTGACATGATTTACGAAGACGTGAACAGCGACGGTCAGATCAACGAGCTCGACATCGTCTATTTAGGCAACTCCAACCCGAAGTTCAATGGTGGTTTCGGCTTCACCTTCAACTATGGTGACTGGTCGCTGAAACTGAGTTTCAACTACCGCATGGGCAACAAGATTGTGAACATGGCACGCCAGCAGAACGAAGCCATGCGCTCGAACATCAACCAGAGCCAGGCAGTGGCATGGCGCTGGAGAAAGAACGGCGACATCACCGAGATTCCCCGTGCTTTGAACTCTGGTATCATCGCCTCCTACAACTCCCTGGCCAACAGCCGTTATGTGGAGAAAGGCGACTACCTTCGTCTTCAGTACGTTCAGCTGACCTACAACTTCCCGAAGAAGTTGATCAAGGACTTAGGAATTGAGAGCATCCGTCTGAACGCCTCCGCCCAGAACCTTCTGTGCTTCACGAAATACACAGGTGTGGATCCTGAAGTGTCTTACGGCAGTTGGGGTGTATGCTACGACCGCAGCAAGACCCCTCGCCCCAAGTCGTTCACTGTCGGTATAAATGTGGGATTCTAACAGTAAAATGATTATGAGAACAAATATATTCAACAAAATAGCCCTTTGCGGACTCGTTGTCACAGGTTTGTCCTTTGCCTCGTGCGATGATTTCCTGACCATCACTCCTTCGTCACAGATTGTTGAGGAAGAGTTTTGGGAGGACAAGACCGACCTTGAGAACGTGGTGGCAGCCTGCTACCGCCGCATGATCCAGGGCGACATGACTGAAAAGTACATCATCTGCGGTGAGCTCAGGAGCGACAACTTCGTACAGAAGTCGGGTAATGCGAGCAACAACATCCGCAACATCATGAACGCCAACCTGATCCCCAACAACAACATGTTTTCATGGGGTTGCTTCTACAATGCCATCAACTACTGCAACAAGGTGTTGAGCCATGGACCAGAAATCGTGCTCAAAGACGAGAGTTTCTCAGAAGGCGATTGGGAACCCATCAAGGCAGAGATGCTTGCACTGCGCGCTCTCAACCATTTCTATCTGGTTCGCACCTACGGTGAGATACCCTATGTAACCACCGATTACAACAATGATGGCCAGTACATGCTACAGCCTCAGCTGACCCAGGAGCAGGCGCTCGACAGCATCATCAGCGACTTGGAAGATGCCAAGAACTACGCCATGGAGAGCTACGGCAACACCATCTACAACAAAGGCCGTTTCACGAAGAAGTCGATTTACACCCTTTTGGCCGATGTCTATCTCTGGCGTGCGAGCAAGAACACTTGCCCCGACTCAGTTGCCGTCTATGGCAACCAGGCCCAGAACGACTACCGGAAGGTGGTGGAATACTGCGACTGGGTGCTCAACGACATCATCAAGGACCGCACCAAAGAGCTCAACGAGAGCGGTAAGGTGCTCGGAGGCCTCAACTTCCAGCTGACTCTTGATGACCTCTTCATCCAGAATGAGCAAACGACAGCAGGAGCTCAGTTCCTCAACTTGAACTTAGGTGCCTACCAAAACATCTTCGGCAGCGGCAACTCCACTGAAAGCATCTTCGAGTTCCAGTTCGACAACAGCAGTGGCAACTCCAACGGTTCGCTGAGCAGCTACTACATGGACTTCGGTACGAACAATGTCGGCAGCATCGTTCTATCCGACGCCATCTACGGCTCCGCCCAGGAAGAGGTGAACACCAACGCCCCCACTTCAGTCTATACGAAGACCGACTACAGAAAGTGGGAGAACCTCTACTACACCAGTGCCCAACAGACCGAATACCCATGCTGCAAGTACATCCTTAGCAACGTGTCCCAAGGTAACGGTTCATCCAGCACTCCGACCGACAACACCACATGGAACAACAACAATCGGCAAACGAAGAAATCACTCAACAGTTCCAACTGGATCTTGTATCGTCTGAGTGACATCGTGCTGATGAAGGCAGAGGCCATGAGCCAAATCGCCACCACAGACGAGGAGCGCATAGAAGCAGTGAGAAGTATCCGCGAGATCTTCAAACGTTCCAACCCCTACGCCTACGCCACAGCCAACAACAGGGCCAGCACCGACTCACTGAACACCGAATTCTTCGCTGCATCCAACGAGATGCTCGAAGCCTTGGTGATGACAGAACGCCAAAGAGAGTTTGTGGGCGAAGGCAAGCGTTGGTTCGACCTTGTCCGCTTTGCCCAGCGCCGCGGCAACACCGCCACCATGTTCGACAGGTATCTGGGTCGCAAATACGGTGACAACAAAGATGCCGTGAAGTCGAAGCTGTCAACGATAACTTCTCTCTTCAGCCCTATCCACAGAGACGAAATGTACGCTAACCCATTGCTCCATCAGAACAGTGTATGGATCACTACTGAGAGCTCTTCAAAAACTGATAACTTATGATACTGGACATATTTAAAAGAAATACAAGCAAGGGTACACTCATTGCTGTATCCTTAGGGTTGGTGCTCGCTGGTTGCTCTGAGAACATCGACGAGTCCGACCTCTACACCTTCACCGGTGAGATGATGGTGGACCATTTCGAGAACAATCCCGAGACGTTCAGCAGCTACCTTGAAGTGCTTGGACAGGTGCATCCCAGCAAGCGTTCGAAATCCACGATGAAAGAGTTGCTCGATGCCCGCGGACACTACACCTGCTTCGCTCCTACCAACAAGGCCATCGACGAGTACCTTGACTCGATGCTGACCATCGGCAAGATCAGCAACAAAGACCTGAGCCAGCTGCCCGACTCAGTGGCAGAGGACATCGTGTTCAACTCCATCATCGACAACAACATGGAGGAGGCATACGCCACCACCGACTTCCAGCCAGGCGCCCTTCAGCGCACGAACATGAACGGCCGTTATGTAGATATCAGCTACACCAACGACAGCACAGGCTTGAGCATGATCTATGTGAACACCAACTCCCTCATCATCGACAAGGACATCGAGGTGGAGAATGGCTATATCCACACCATCGACAAGGTGCTGTCTCCCTCCACAGCCACAATCGCCGACTTGGTGGAGAACACTGACAACACCCAGATTTTCGGTCTGTTGCTGAAAGCCACAGGTTGGGATGAGAAGTTGTTGGGCTACAAAGACGAAGAATATGAGGAAGGCGACTACGCCGGTACCGCTGCCAACGACGGCCGTTTCTCCGGTTACTACCCAGAGACACGCAACACAGGTTACACCATCTTTGTGGAAACCGACTCCGTCTTCAACCACTACGGCATCACAGACATTGAGTCACTGAAACAATATCTGCAGACCAATGGCTACTACAGCGACGCCAACTTCGACGACGACTACTCCAACGAGGACAACGCTGTCAACCAGTTCGTGTCGTATCACCTGCTGCCCGAACAGCTGACTTGGAACCGCATGGTCATCTTCTCGAATGAGAAAGGCTTCAGCAACGGCAGCCCCAACGACGGCACCCAATTCCAGACCAACGTTTGGGAATACTACGAGACCATGGGCAAACAGCGCCGCAGCCTGAAGGTGACCGGTATCCGTGGCGGCAAGCGCCTGAACCGCTGCTCCACCTACAACCAGTTGAGCTACCGCGAGATCGCGGCCGACCCAGAGGGTGTGAAGATCAACCAGACCAATGGCAAGAACAAGAATTCAGCCATGAATGGTTATTACTACACCATCGAGGATCTGTTGCTCTGGAGCGACATTGTGGCCTACAAGGTGCTCAACGAGCGCATGCGCTACGACATCTGCTCCCTGCTTCCCAAGATGATCACCAACAACTGCCGTTACAACAAGTCCAACAACTGGTTCTTCACAAAGGACTACTTCGACAACATCATCAACGTATCAGAAGAGACCTCTTTGGTATATCTGGCCAACTGCGACAATGCAGGAGGTGCGAGCGCTGGTGGCGGTTCTTGGCTGAACTACCAGACCGACGAGTTCAACATCGGTGGTATCTACGACTTCACCATGAAACTGCCTCCGGTGCCCTACACTGGTACTTATGAGATCCGTTACGGTGTGAATGCCAACGGTAACCGTGGTATGGCTCAGATCTACATCGGCAGCAATCCCAACAACCTTCCCGCAGTGGGTATTCCAATCGACCTCCGCCTGACAGGAAGTGCATTTGGATGGAAGAGTGACACAGAACTCGACGCCGACGGTATAGAGGAAAACGACAAAGCCATGCGCAACAACGACTACATGAAAGGTCCCAACTACTTCTACCCAGGCGACGGCCAATCGGGACGCGTGAGCAGCATCTGCCTGCGCCGTATCATCTACCGTGGTCAACTGGAGGCAGGCAAGACCTACTATGTCAGGTTCAAGTCCGTGCTTGAGTCGAAGAACTCCGAGTTCTTCTACGACTACCTTGAGTTTGTACCTCGCTCAGTATATAACGGCGATGTAGCTGAAGACAAGTGGTAATTAAAGACAATCAACTGATCTAAATATAATTAGGAAAATATGAAGAGATACAATCATAAATGGTTAGGCTCAACAGTTGTTGCGATGGCGGCATTTGCTTTCCTTGCTTCATGCTCCGACGACCATTTCGACATCGACCCTGAAGTCGCTGGACGTCAGACGCTTTGGGAGAGTATCAAGTCGAGGGAGAATCTGTCGCAATATGCCGACATACTGAGCAGAACCAAATATTCCAAGAACGAAAACAGCAAAACGGTGCAGAGCTACGCAGACCTGCTGAGCAACGACCAAACGTTCACCATTTGGGCTCCTCAGAACGGCACCTTCGACTACGACTACTACAGCAACCTGCTCAGTACAGGCAAGCAAGAGGATGCCTTCAAAGTGGAGAAAGAGCTGATCCGCAACAACATGACGCGATTCAGCCACGTGATGACAGGTGGTGAGCAATTGGAGTTGGACTTGTTCAACAGCAAGACCGCAGTGTTTGACTGCAGCAAAGGAACGATCAAGAACCAAACCATCGTGACCCCCAACATTGGCGCCACCAACGGTGTGCTTCATATCATCGACGGCCCAGTGGAATATCAGCCCAATGTATATGAGTACATGGCTACACGCAGTGACCTCGACTCCCTCAACACCTACATCAAGGCCTACGAGAAGTATGAGTTTGATGAAAGCTCAAGCACACAAGGTCCAACTGTAGAGGGTCAAATCACCTGGGTGGACTCAGTCACCTATCTCTCCAACGCTTACCTCTACGGAACGCTTCGCGCTTTTCTCAACCGCGAGGACAGCCTCTATGCCATGATCATGCCTACCAACAAAGCATGGAGCGAGGCACTGGAAAGAACCAAAAAGTTCTACAACTACAAGAGCAGTTATGTGCAGACAGTGGTGAAGGTGGATGCAGACGGCAATGAGAACACAACATCCGTGACCACCACCCTCTCAGACGAAGTGCGCGACTCTATGACCAACCTCTATTCCAAGAACGCCATCATCGGTGACTATGTCTTCAACGCCCGTTACCAGCACGGACACACCTACGAGGACTTCAACAAAGCAGGTGCTTGCGACTCTCTGGTCAACACCATCAACCGTGTGTTCTACGATCCGACAAGCGCTTCGCTCTTCGACGGTCAGGAACCCATAGAGGTAAGTAACGGTTATGTGTATGTTGTGGATAACTTCAACCTCAAAGCCGAGGACGGTGGGGGCGAGCCATTGGAATACCAAGCCGAGAACTTCAATTTCCAGGACAGCTACACTGGATGCACCCCTACAGAGCTCAGCCTCAAAAGAGAGCTGTATGTGGAAGACTCGTTGGGCAATGAAGTAGATTCCATCGTTGAGGTCAAACTGCTCCGCACCATGCAGACCTCATCGGCTGCCAACCCCTCCATCACGTTCAAAATCCCCAACACCCTCTCCTGCAAGTACGACATCTACGTGCTGATGGCATACAACCTGGAAGCCAATCTTCCCAACAAGTTCAGGGCGCAGATTTCCTATCACACAGCCGAGGAGAACAAATCGTCGATGGAGAACCAGAACCTGACAGTCCCCGAGGGAACAACAGGAGAAGGCCGTGACTTCGAAAACCGTCCTCCACGCATTGAAAACGGACAGTTGGTCTATGTAGATAGCATTCTGGTGGCCAAGGACTTTGAGTTCCCCGTTTGCTACTATGGTCTGAACGATGCCTACGCCACACTTCGACTCAACAGCTACGTGACTTCACGTCAGACGAGCCAGTACAGCCGTGAGATGTGGATCGACCAGATAGTCCTGAAAGCCAAGGAAGAAGAATAATGTTCTTGATAACACTTTAACAGCGATATACAATGAAAAAGAATATATTTATGACTATCCAGCAGTGCGTGCTCAGGTTCGGTATAGGACTGATGATGTTTTCAGGAGCATCTGTGATGATGGCCCAAGACATAGACGATGACGAATCCTCTGAATACACTGAGAACGAGGACAGCATCGCCCTTGCCAAACGTCGCGCTGCCAAGAAGAAGGCAGAGCCTACTTACGAGATGAAGACGGTGAGCGGAACAGTGGTTGACGCAGCCACCAAGCAACCCGTTGACGGAGCTCGAGTACAGGCCTACAACAACAACCGCTACTCCGTGATGACCAACGAAAATGGAGAGTACAGCATCCAAGTCCCCGTATTCGTGACATCGCTCTACGTAGCTGTCCCAGGTTATAATGACGTGCAAGTGCCAACCCTTGAAGGCAATGCGCCAACCGCCTACTTATACAGCAGCAGACTGAACGGCCAGTACAAGCCAACTACTGGAATCACATCTGAGCGCACCGCCATCATAGACCTTTCAAGTTCCATCTCGGTGGATGGTGAAATAGAAAGCCAGCTGGCCGGTGACATCCACACCATCAATCGTTCCGGCATCAAGGGACAAGGTGCAGCCATGTTCATCCGTGGTCTGAATTCCTTGAATGCCAACGCCCAGCCCCTGGTGGTGCTCGACGGTATGTTCATGGACACCCAGACTGACCGCAATTCCATCCACGATGGATTCTTCAACAATATCCTTGCAGGTATCGATCCCGAGGACATTGAAAGCGTACAGGTGCTGAAGAACGCCACAGCACTCTATGGAACACGTGGTGCCAACGGTGTGGTACTGATCAACACCAAGCGCGGCAAGAGTATGGCCACCCGCATCAACGTGTCGGTCTATGGTGGTTTTGAGACCGCACCCAGCACGACCAAGATGATGAACGGCAACCAGTATAAGAACTACGTCAGCGAGTTGATCGGTACCACTGAGTACGGATTGGAGCACAGCACAGCCGGCTACTCCATCCCGTTCTTGAACGACAACCCCGACTATTATTGGTACCCCATGTACCACAACAACACCGACTGGTCGGAAGACCTCTACCGCACCGCCTTCACCCAAAACTACAAGGTGAATGTGCAGGGAGGAGACGACGTGGCCATGTACAACCTGTCGCTTGGATACTCCAATGCCCAGTCCACAGCGAAAGAAAACGGCTTCGACCGTCTGAACATCCGTTTCAACACCGACATCAAGCTGGTGAAGAACGTCAGCACGCAGCTCGACGTGGCCTACAGCCGCATGAGCTACAATCTGCGCGACAACGGATGGGCCGAGGACTATTCATCGAGCACCATCACATCGCCCAACGTACTGGGTCTGATCCAGTCGCCCTTCCTCAGCAAATATGGCTACTACACCGGCGAGGACGGCAAACTGCACCAGTCGAGTGTCTATGCAGGCAAGACCATCGACGAAAACTACCCATTTGGCTTCGCATCGGCTTACGGCATCAACACTGCACTTGCCAACCCATACTGGATTCTGGAAAACGGTGACGGTGACAACAAGAACACCCAGGAGGTGACACAGTTCAACCTCAACGTCATGCCCAAGTGGGAGATCAGCAAGAACTGGACATTGACCAATCGCTTTGCCTATCAGCTCAACCGCCACAACGAGAAGAGCTATCTTCCAAAAGCAGGTACTCCTAAATACGCTCTGGAGGGTCTTGGCGACGTGATCAGCCGCACAAGAAGTCTCTTCGGCAAGGAAACATCACTTTACGAGGACCTGAGAATCACATGGGAAAAACGCTTCGGAGCCCACGACTTCAATGTGTTCGGTGGCTTCCGATTCACCTCCAATTCATTCTCCGACAACTACACAACCAAGTACAACTCCGGTAACGACAAGATGCCAGAGTCGGGCAACGAGTTCCGTTCTCTCAACGGTAGCGACGACGAGTGGCGCAATATCGCCTACTACCTCAATGGCAACTACAACTACATGGAGAAATACTATGTAGAAGCCACGATGACCGCTGAGACAAGCTCACGATTCGGTTTGGAAACCGATGGCGGAATGAAACTCTTCGGAGTGAACTGGGGTCTGTTCCCCTCCATCCAGGCAGGATGGGTGATCACCAACGAGCCTTGGATGAAGACCAACGAGATGGTCAACTACCTGAAGCTGAGCGCAGGCTACGACATCAGCGGTAACGACAATATCGGCTATTCCCTCAGCCGCACTTATTTCCAAGCCATTCCTTTCATGTACAACGCCATCGCACTCAGACTGGTGAACATTGAGAACCCAAAGATCCAGTGGGAAACCACACGCAGATGGAACATCGGCCTTGAAGGCTCCTTCTTCAAGGACCGCGTTCAACTGGGCGCTGAGGTCTATTTCAGCAATACCAGCAACCTGCTGACGATGAAGTCTCTGAACTACATGGCAGGCTTAGGTGAATACTGGACCAACGACGGCAAACTGCGCAACTCAGGTATTGAAGTTCACGCCAACGTCGTGCTCCTGAACCTCAAAGACTTCTCTTGGCAGATTGGAGCATCCATGGGACACTACAAGAACAAAATCGTTGATCTTCCAGAAGACAACTACACCACCAAGATTTACGGTGGCGAAATCCTGACCAGCAAGGACAACCCCGCAGGCTTGTTCTACGGCTACAAGACCGCTGGCGTGTTTGCCAA
>ODAI010526314.1_pt1 | contig 11375 bp, 7 predicted proteins | sample 1539321 | NCBI WGS metagenome assembly ODAI01 (sample SAMN02144231, study PRJEB22623) | gut metagenome | biome: sheep rumen | host: Ovis aries | place: New Zealand
ATCCGCCATTTTCAGTGGTAAATTTTCCGTCTTTATAAAAATCCTTGAATGCGGCGGCAATGCGACAGCTAATCATGGATTTTGCAGTTCCCGGATGCCCCATAAAGAAAATACTTTCGTTCGCAACGGCACTTAAAAGCGCAAGTCGCACGGCTTCTTCTTTGCCGTAAAGATTTTGATTCAGATAGGTAAGCAGGGTTTTGATTTGTTCTTTTATTTCTTCGTTCGACATTTTATTCTCCATGCGATTCGTATTATAACCTAAATTAATTCAAAAGTTGACAGATTCTATATTTTATTACAAAAATCTGTCAACTCTCAGATAACATTCCCTCGCCTAATCCGTTAAGGTCTTCCTGCAAGTCTTATGGGCGTTCAATTGGTCGTTCATCCAGAATCACTCTCCAGCTTTGGGCAAGCATAATAAATGTGATAATCGTGCTCACGAAGATGAATGCAAGGATTGCAAAATTTGCCTGATTTTCAAACATTCTCATATAATAATATCCGCTAAACGCATGAAAGCCGAAGAATTCAAATGTAACAGCAGTCACGGCACCAAGAATAGCGAAATATGTTCTGCGGGAAAAATTGTTCCTTGTAAGAATCTTGAGCGACCAGTGCAAAAGAACAACGAGAGCCAAAAATGCAAGGAAAAGTCCTGAGGCGACCTTGAAATCAAATTTGGCGAAAATTAAAAGCCCGGCCAGAGCGAAAACCGCAAAAATCCGTTTTGTTCTGTAGGATTTTTTTGTCTTGGAAGAAAGGAAAAATGAAATCATGCAGATTATGTAAAAACAAAGTATCATGGCATAAAACAGAGCCTCAAATCTGTTCTCACAAAATCCATCTCTGTAGAATCTGTAATCTCGCGAAATGAATTTGTCAAAGTCTGGTTCACTCGTTATTGACACCTGAATGTCCGTGTATTCAGATTTCTTGTTTTCACTAAGATTTTCATTTTCATTTTTTGAAAATCGCCCTGACTTTCTGAAACGGACTGGAGAAACCTTTCCTTCCAAAACTTTGTTGATTGCATTTTCAACTGTAAGTTTCACCTGATCAAGTTCCTCGGCGGTTTTTGGGGTGTATTCTCTCTTTCGGGTTCCATCTTCATTTGTTTTTGGAAGGGAATATTTTTCATTTCTGTAATAAGAATATTGCTCATCATTTTCTCCGTTCAGAGTGTAAGTGCCTTCCACATTCCCTTTGTAGATGATTTTCGGAGCCTCACATTCAATTGAGTCTTTTGACTCCAGTTTCCAGCCTTTGTAAGAAAGCTCATCCTGGATGCGTTCAGAAATCTCATCTTTTGCGGTGAAATCATTTTTGAAATCTCCCGAATGATAATCGAAACCTTCTTTCAAAGAAATAAATTTCTCAGCGGCAAGATTTTCCATTTTCTTTGAAAGAGAGCTGAATTTAACCGAGTTATAAACAGAAATGCCTGTAATAACTCCCATACCTGCGCAGATTATTGCTGCGACTCCACCCAAGATTTTTTTTGCGTTCTTTTTCATAGTTCGCATTCTCCTATAATGCACTATTAACTAGTGCAAGGAGTTTGGGAAGTTTACAGTTTTTGGAAGTCTTCCGATGATTTTTCTTTTAAAATTGCAAAAAAATTTTCGATTTCTCGGAAATTCGAGGCAGAAAGCGAGAAAAGAGGCTTTTCATCAGGATTTCGTTTTTCATCGAGATAAACTTCAAGCTCAGAAAAATCTTTGTTAAACACGAGGGAAAGCTGAATGTGTGCGGCCTGGATTCCTGTTGATACAATCACCTGATTTATGCCATTTTTTTCAACCGATTCACAAAAACTTGTCGCAAGTTTCTCAGGTTCATCTGAATAATCTATATTGCGGATTTTTTCTTTATTAGGATTAAAATCGTAGGCGAGTTTTTCACAGGCTTGTTTTTCATCAAGTTCAATTTCCTTATTACCACTCCAGTTACAAAATCCAGTATCAACAATAAAGCCTTGTTTTATAGACTGTTTTGTATTGTTTGCAATTTTTTCACAATTGACGAATTCATTCCATCGGCTCACGACAATTTTTTTATAAGATTCCCGATAATTTTCCCAATCGCGTGAAATTTTTCTCAGAGTAAGCAATTTTTTCGCATCTTCAATAACAACACTCATCTGCTGAATGTATTTTGGGAGTTTTTCAAATTCACCGTTGTAAAGATGAATTTTTGCGCTTACCGGAAGCTTTGAAAACTGCTCGAAATTTTCAGATTTAATATCATTGGCGAACTGCGCTGCAAAAATGCTGTATGGATTATACGCATCGCTCGCATCATATCCACCGACATAAACAATATTATGTTTTTCCGGCATCTTATTCTGAAAATCCACAGTTTTCTTCCATCTCTCTCTATCTTCAGGATTCACTTCAAAATCAAGCATTTCATCTTCCGTGCTGTCGGAATCTTCCTTCACAAGAGAAATTGTTATATAAATCAAATAAGCCAAAACTTCAAAACGATAAGAAATAAACCAGTCTGACTGTGCCGTAAGCATAATCGAAAGGAAATTCTCCACAGTATTGTAGAATTCCTCGCCAAAATCCTCACGCAAATCAAAATCAAGTTTCAGTTTTCCATCCGTTCCGAACAAAGCATCAAAACTGTTTCTTTGCTGACCCGCAAGCAGCATAATATTTGAAGTGATAAATTCGTATTTTTCTTTTAAAAATTTCACGCCAAGACAATTCTCAAACTGGCAATCCTCAATTTTATTCAGATATTCACCTGCATCGTGCAGAATTTGAAGCAAGGTTTTTGACTCACGCATAACTTTTGAAAGAACATGATGAGTGCAAAAATGTGTCTCCATATTTCGGTCTGCGGAATGAAAAAAATGTGTTGAAAGGCAAAGTTTGTTGAATTTATACCAATTCTGATTTTTTCCATTTTTATCGAATTTTTGTTGTGATTCGCTCCACAATCTGAATGTAAAATCCGGCCGCTTTATAAAACATTCTGGACCAGCGTTATACGGCACTGCAAGCTGATATAAAAATGGAAGCGTAAATCCAACATCAAGCTCGCGGATTTTTTTTGCATTTTCAGGAAAAAATTTTGAAAACCATTTTCCCTTATTTTTCAAATCCTCTTTTATCGGAAGAATTCTGAGCTGGGCTTCTCTGACAAAATCAAACATCTCAAGAATAACATTACGACAAGAATCAAAATCCCAAAAATGAGAAAGCGTATAATAAAGATGAAGAATCGCCTCATTGCTTTCGAAATACAAACTTTTGTTCAGAGCGGCGAAATCGACTTTTGTAAACGGATTTTCTTTATTCAAAAAATTGAATTTAGAAATCAGGTTAAGCATTTTTGCGAAATTCTCAGATGAAAAGCAAATTCCATCTTTTATGCGCAGGAAAATAAAATCAACGGTCTCTTTATAGCCAAAACTTTGCTTGTCATCAATAAGACTTTCACCGTTTCTTCTGCCCTCTTCATAATTTATAATATATCTCCAAAGAGAAGCCACAAAAATCTTTTGCAGAAGTTTCATTTTTTTATTGCTCAGAGATTTTTTATCCTGAGTATCGTTTCTAAAACTGTTTGAAGCTAAAGAACTATATACCATGGCCTCTAATCTGCTGAAATTTCCGCTTTCAAATTTGGGCGCAAGAAGTTTTTCAAAGATTCTCCAGTCATTCAACATCTCATTTTTTTGCTTGCAGGGGAAATAAAATTGAAGTTCCCCAATGGAAAGTCTGCTTGTTGATTTTTCGAGAAGAATCGCAAATGCCGGATATTTTTCAATTTTATCTGCAAAAAATGACAACGCATCTGAAAACGAAGGCTCTTTTTTTGTATTTTCAAAAGGATTTTTTTCATCGGGAAAGAGCGGATTATGCAAAAGTCCTGCAAAAAAATCCCTATAAAACCATTCGATTATTTCTACTTTGTGGACATAATATCTTGTCGGATCATCATAAGATTTATAACTTCCGAATTCATAAGGTTTTTCATTGAAGTGGGAAAACAATTTGAAAATCAAAAGCATTTCTTCGCTGGAAAGTTCGGCGGGCAAGAAATCTTTTTTCTCGTTTTTAGCATTTTCGGTTCGTAAAGAGTTTTCATCTTCGGCAAATCTATATAAAAAATGATATATCACCTTTTCGTGCATTTTGTTCAGAATCAAATTGTTGAGATTCGTAAAAAATCGGTCTGTGTCATTGCGAAAAAAATCAAAAAGTGAGCAAATCTTTTGTATAAACTCCGGCTCCACTTTTTTGCCGTTAGTTGAATTTAAAATTTTCTCTAAATATGACTGTATTTCGTTTTCCATAAATTACTCCTATTATACAACCAGATTCATTATTCCGCAAAAGCTACACCAGCCCGACAAATTTCGCATCCAGGAAATTCATTCTTTTCATCGTCACATTTTTACAGATGTCGCTTTCGCTGTTTGAAATCAGGATGAAACTGCGTTTACCGCCATCCTCACGGTTAAGTTCAGTGACGGCATGACCTGTTGTACCGCTTCCGGCGAAAAAATCAAGCACTATTGATTCTTTTTCTGTTGTGGCCCGGACAAGCTCTTTCATCAGTTTTAACGGCTTGGGTGTTGAAAAATAATCCCGCTGGCCAAAAATCCGGGCAATTTCATCTTTCGCAGAAGAATTTGTGCCGAAACAGTCGAAAATTTCAGGAACCATCCCCTCTTTTTCAAGAAGTTTACCGGCCTCAAGATACGGCTGCATGATTTTGTTAAATCTGGCCGCACAGGTTTTTCGGGCAAAAACGATATATTCAAAATCCGTCTGAATTTTATTCGGATTTCGCTCAACACGGTTCACATCAAAAAATTCATGCTTCTTTTTCCATTTTTTTACGCACACATTATCAACACCGAAGATTTTTTCGCAGACATTCACGATGTCACCAACTCCTCCCTCATCAATATTTACGACCAGAAATCCGTCATCAGTCAGAAGTTTGTGTGCGAGGACAAATCTTTCTTCAATAAAATGGACATAACCGCCGCCAAAATTTCCGTCCTTATAGCCGATGTAATCAATGTGAGAATTATACGGCGGATCAATCAGAATCGATTTAATTTTTCCTTCGTAAGCCGTCTGCATGGTTTTGAGCGTATGAAGATTGTCGCTCTCAATTACATAATTCGTTCGTTCATCGCGGATTTTTATCTGAGCCGGAGAATTGAGAATCACATTCTTATCGATGAAACAGTCCTTATACACCGAGATTTCACGCAAATTCTTGCAGTGAGCGAAAGCCCATTCACCGATATACGAAACTAAATCCGGGCAATAAATTTTTTCCAGAGAATCACAATTTGTGAAGCAAGTTTTGCTGATAATCGAAATATTGTGCAAATGAACCGCTTTCATCTCCGAGCAGCCGGAAAATGCCCCTCTCTCAAGACTTGTGACATTTTCGGGAATATGAACTTCACCGACAGCAATTTTTTTGGGGAAGCAGATGATTTTACTCTTGTCGGAATTAAAAAGAATTCCATTTTCTACTTTAAAATTGGCCGAATTTGAGGCGAATTCAATTTGCCCGCATCCGACAAAGGGATTGTAGCCGATTGTTTCCAGGGTTTCAGGCAAGATGATTTTTTTGATTTTCTTGCAGTTCCAGAAGGAATTACGGCAGATTCGCTTCACATCTTTGAGAACAAGTTCATCTGTGTCGATTGAATTAAGGCAGCCGATTACAGAAGAAAAATCCGAGTCATAAATTACGCTGTCACAGACATTGTAGCGGGAAGAATGATTTTCAAGTTCAAGATGTTCGCAGCCTGAAAATGGATTGTTCTCCAGTTTTATGACTAATGAAGGAATCGTGATTTTTTTGAGATTGTCGCACATAAAAAATGCGTGCTTTCCGACGACTTTTGTACTATTCTTAATTTCGTAAGTTTCTCTTCCAGCTGAAATCGGATAGTAAATGAGCCTCGAAAAATCCTTGCTGTATAGAACGCCATCTTCCAAATTGAAGGATTCGGATTCATTTTTAAGCACAAGATTCGGGCATCCGGCAAAAGGATTATTTCCCATGAAGCGAACTTTTTTTGGAATCGTAATTTTTTTGAGGTTCTTACAGTTGTAAAAAGTATCTCCCCCAAGACTTATGAGCGACTGAGGCAAAATGACTTCTTCAATCTGCTGATTATCCCAGAAAAGACATGGCGCAAGAGAAAGCACACCTTCCGGAATACGGACGATTTTTGAGTTTCCAAGATATTTTTTTACCGTTGTTCCGATTATCTCAAAATCATTGGAGCTGATTTTTTTGGGATTTTCCAGACTGCTTTCATCTCCTATTTTATCATTTTCAAACAATCCGCCTGAATAAATATTGCCGTCAAATCCTTTTACAGAATATTCACGCTCTATCACTCCGCTTACAAGCCGGGAAGAATACATCACCGGAAGTTCATGCGAATCAGAAAAATTCTTTTCGATATGCCCCCATTCAAAACACTTGATTCTGAAATTTCGGTAAAGGATTTCAGTGCATTTTTTCTCGGCCAGACTTATTTTTTCAAACTGACAGCCTTTTTCCAAAAGCAGATTAATACATTCAAGAACGACAAAAGATTCATGGCTTTTCAATGCGATTTTCACATAACCTGAATTTATTTCTTTGAAGATGGCAAGTTGTTCATTCGCATTTATTTCTGCCTGACAGCCAGCCGAATATTCCTTTCTGAACAAGCCTTTTTCGCTTTCTTCAAAACCAAGTGCCCAATAAAGAGCCTCATATTTCATATCTTTTGCGATTGAGTTAATCTGTTCAATTGAAAGTGTTTTCATATTCAAAATTCTCCTTACAAAATTCTTTCCAAAATTTCTTCTACAACTTCTTCTGCTGATTTATCGCTTGAATCAACAATCATGTACGGAAATTCTTTTTCTTTGCAGAATGAAATCATCCGTTTGTAGGCTTCTTCCGACATTCCGACTTTTTTAAGATTCTGGTCTTCGGGATTCCGTTTTTTTAGCCGGGATTCAATCACTTTGGGGCTTGCATATAAAATCACCGTGAACGAAGGCTTCCCGATTTTTTTGATAATCAAGTCATAGATGTCTCCGTTGCAGTCTGCCCCGCTCCAGCAATAATTGGAAACGATATGGCGGTCAGTCACAATATTCGTTCCGTTGAATTTCTCGTAGAGATAAATATTGTTGAGTCCGTAATACCATGCCGTAAAATCGCGGTTCGGGCTTTTGTTCACTTTTTTTGCAATTTTTTGATACTGAGAAACTTTGTCCTCGCTTTCATCAAAAAGATAATGAAGCGGCTTCTCGACGAATTTATAACCGAGTTTTTTGGCAAGCAGACGGCAGACAGTTGTTTTTCCAGCTCCGTCCATTCCTTCGATAGAAATATGTGTCATTTATTCTCCTTGCGGCTTGCGACCTCAGCTTTTTTTACGCTTGTGAAGCCATCCAGAATCTCAAGATAGCCCGAAACTCTGCGAATTCTTGTGATATTTTTGCTTTTGCACGCAGGACACTCATCAAAAATGCCTGATACTCTGCACTTTTTACATACATCTTTTGGGAAATTAAATCCCAGATAACGGACACCGCTTGTAATGGCTATTTCAGCAAGTTCCGCCAAGGCTTCCGCATTTCCAAGAGGTGCTTCACCAAGTTCCACATAAGAAATTGAGCCGCCGTTTGCATATTTGTGAAATGGTCCTTCAAATCGAAGTTTTTCTATGGCAGAAAGACCGGAATCCACATCAACATGGAAGGAATTTGTAAGAAACCCCTTTTTCAAAAACGGAAGGTCAAGCTCTTCTTCGCCATGTTCCGGGAAACGCGCTTCCAAAAGCTGCTCCATCAAAAATGTAAAATTCTGGCTGAGATTTTCACCGGCGGTTGCCAGAAGCGAAAAATTAATTCCGTATTTTTTCGTGAGGGAATCTGTAAACGAGCGCATAAAAGCGACAAAATCAAGGGCCAGTTTGTAACTTTCATCATCCTGCCAATATTTTTTGCCGGTCAAAATCTCGATCGTCTCGCTCAGTCCAATAAATCCAATTGAAAGAGTTCCATGTTTAAAAGTATCTGCCAAACTGACTTTGTTCATATCTTCACACCAGAGCTTGTACTCATGATTCGTGGGAAAGAGCGATGGATCTGAATTCAAAGTTTTTTCCCAGCGGTCAAGAAGGATTTTAGTCACATTCTTTGCAATAATAAGCCAGTATTTTTTCAGATTTTCAAATTTTTCCGCGATGGATTCTGGCTTTTTGTAAATTTTATCCCAGTTTCCAATTTTCCAGCCAGTCCGGTTGTAAACAGCCTGAAGTGCAACAAGCGGAAGATTAATTGAAATGTTCGCAATATTTCCGCGACCGACAGAACCTGTGCAGCCATGAATATCATCAACAACACGAGTTCGGCAGCCCATTACAGAAAGTTTTTCAGCAGGGACATCTTTATCTTCCTCGCAGTCACAAAGCAGATATGTCGGAATCATTTTTTTTGCAGTGCAGTTCAAGGCTTTTTCGTACAAATCAAAATTCGCATCATCTTTAAAACGATTCACACCTTGCTTAACCTTGAAGACAATATTCGGCTTAAAGACAAGTTCTCCCGCTTTTTCAAATTCATCAATCAAAGTGAAAGTCAAAAATCTTGAAAAATCATCTGTTCCAAGCCCCAAATTAAAAGTCACATAATAGCTGGTCTGTCCCATTCTCGTGTGCATATTGTTGCACCATAAAATCATCGAGCGAATACACGCGCGGAACAAATTTTCGTTTCCTTTAAAATCCACGCCAAGTTTTCCGAAAATTTCTGCAAATTCCATGTCAAAATTAACGAGAGCCATTCCGCCTGACTGCTCATTTCCCATTTTTGCAAAAAGTTCCTTCATAAAATCAAAGATGCGGACAATTTTTAAAGTCACATCAAGATTTTCAAAATCCTTGAACGGAAAAGCATTTTTTATATCAAAACCGAGGCAATTGTAAGTAAGCCCATAAGCATCCAAATCATGGATATGAAAATAATTTTTTCCCAGAAGATCGTAGTTCTTAAGAATCCTGAGGTTCTCCTCATCGCAAAACTGGTCAAAAAACTCGTCCTTTCCATAATTGTAAATTTTTCCGACATAAGATTTCCTGTCCGCGGCGTTAAGATTTTTCTGATTTTCATTCTGATTAAGCAACATGATTTTCCTCCATAAAATTTTTATTTATTTCGATGAATTTCTGATTTGAAGAACCGACAAAAGGCAAAGTCGCGCTCCATTTTGATTTTTGGAACTGCCCGCATTTTATCCAGTGAAGATGTTTTAGGATTTCTTTCGGAACTTCGTGGAGTTCATGGCCTGTATAAAGGCAAAGGTCAAAATCAGGAAGGGCTTCACAGAGAGCAAGCACGGATTCTGCTTGCAGCAAAGGCTCGCCACCGCTTATCGTGAGTTTTTTGTTAGGAGTTTTTTTGCGAAGGATTCCTGCAATATCAGCGATTTCATATTCCGTTCCGCCATTGAGTTCCCAGGTGCTTTTGTTGTGGCAGCCGGGACAATGAAAATTACAGCCCTGCAAAAATATTACAATGCGAAGCCCCGGCCCGTCACAGACCGAAAATTCTTCGAGAATTGAATTGACTCTGATTGTTTCCGTTGCGCTCTTCATGCTATTTACTAGCGAAGAAAATGAGGAAAGTTTACAGTTTTGTGGGATTATTCAAAAAAATTTTGGAATTTATTTAGAACCTGACTGGCTTTTGTCGGATTACGGTTTTTGTCTTTGGAAATTTCTTCCTGAGTTTTCAATGGCCGCCCGTTTTTCCATTCTTCAAGCAAGACATCGTCGATAAAAGGCATTTTTGGAATCAATTCAGAAAATTCCAGCTTTGAAAATTCTATTTTTTTGTCGCGGGCATTTCTTTCGATTTTTTGAAGGACTTTCATTGTCAAAAGAGATGAAAGATAGCCATCTTTTTTTGGCTGAGCATTTGTTGAATCATAAGTTTTCTGGATTTCTTCGAGATAGCTTTTCAGTTTTTCGCCCAGAACTTTTTTGATGTTTTCGATTTGCTCTGGTTCCCATTTTTTATAAATGTCTCTGGCAATCACAGAGTCAAAAATGGAAATTTCTTCGCCATCGTTTTTCACACGAGTTTCGCGTGTCACATAGAAAGAATGTGATTCAACGAGATATTTTATGGATTCTTCAGATTTCCCGGTTTGTGCTGAAAGCCATTTTATTATTCCCTCGTCATGAATATTCTTTCCTTCCTTTTGGCAGATTTTTACAAGTTCAGCATATCGGCTGTCTACTGATTCGTCCGTTTTATTCTCAGAAAGCCTGACACCATGCCGATTTTCAAGCTTGTCTTTTTCACTTCCGGCGGTCAAAATTTTTTGCCTGAGAACAGAGTACAAATAGCCAAAAATATCTTTTTCAGAATCTGTCGTAAATTTTTTTACAAATTCTACGGCGAATTCGGTTATCTCAACCGTTGCATCAGAAAGATTGCACTTAATCTGCTTTTCAGTGTGAAAAATGCCATTGGGAAAAACTTTTTGTGCATATCGCCAGATGAATTCTGGAATCCTGACTTTGAGTTTTTCATATTTTGCTGATTTTTCGTAGCCATCAATTTTTCTGACTTCAACAAGCTCAGCGACCAAAGAGGAAAGTTTTTCTTTGATTCTGGCAAGTTCAAAATCTTCCGATTCTTCCGTTTTTAAGTTCTGATTTTCCATAAATATTCCAAAAATCAAGACTTAAAAAAAGCATCCAGAGATTTTAAAGCCGTTTCGCCGTCAGGAGCCTGCATTAAATTGGTAAGATTATTCAGATAATAGAATGGCGACACATCAAAAAGTTCCTGAGTTCCTTCCTTTGGATTGTTTTTCTCATCAAAAAGGACTTTCACATTAAGAATCATCTTGATGTCCGCATCAAAAAAACGCTCGGCAAAATTAAGGACATTCATGATAATCATGAGATTGAGTCGCGGGCCAAAAGTCGTGTCCGCATAAATATCCGCCCCCTGCTCAAGCTCTCCCAAAAGAGCACGGTAAAGCTTTTCCATGTCGGCCTTTGTCTCAGAGAATTCAGTTTCAATGATTTTTTCGTCGTATTTTCTTTTAAAAATTTTTTCAAATTCGGCCTTGAATTTTTCTATATTGTCCAATGAATTCTGATTAAGATAATCATTATTTGTAAGAGTTCTGACGAGCACAACTTTTACGGAATCATTTTCAGAAAGCTCGTCAAAAAGTGCCGCATTAAGTCCGAAAAATACCTTCTCGTGGCAGGATGATTTGATATTGCCGGTACCGCCGTAATCAAGAATATTAGAATCACCCAGTTTTTTCATCGGAACGAAGAAATATACGAT
>ODAI012371235.1_pt1 | contig 11375 bp, 8 predicted proteins | sample 1539321 | NCBI WGS metagenome assembly ODAI01 (sample SAMN02144231, study PRJEB22623) | gut metagenome | biome: sheep rumen | host: Ovis aries | place: New Zealand
AACAAGGCGATGTTGCTGTCGGTGCGGGACTCGGTCCCGCCGACCAGCACGCCGTCCGGCAGGCGGACGATCATCTGGCCGCGGCCGAAGGAGGGCGTATCCAGATCCAGAGAGATCCGGTGGCCGCGCCGCTGCAGCGCGCGGGCGAGGTTTGCGTCGAAGCGGCTCTCCACCGTGACGCGCCCGTCCCGCAGCCACTGCCAGCGCGGTGCATCCAGGGCCTGCTGCGGATTCCGATGGAAATCGATATACTGAGACATCACCTGCACATGTCCCTGGGGCTGCATGTAACCGCCCATCACCCCGAAGGGGCCGACAGGTCTCCCCTCCCGCATCAGAAAGCCGGGGATGATGGTGTGATAGCTCCTTTTGCCCGGCTGCAGACAGTTGATATGCGCGGGATCCAGGGAAAAATCCGCCCCCCGGTTCTGCAGCGCGATCCCCGTCCCGCGGACGGCGATCCCCGACCCGAAGCCGTTGTAGTTGGACTGGATATAGGAGACCATGTTGCCTGCGCCGTCGGCGCAGCAGAGGTAGACCGTTCCGCTCTTCGGGGGCAGCTGTTCCGTCCAGACCTGTGCGCGGTCCGTCATCTGCGCCGCCCGCATCGCGCCGTACTCCGGACGGATGAGCTGCTCCGGAGCGATCCGCATATGTGCCGGATCCGTGACATGCCGGAACGCGTCGGCAAAAGCCATCTTCACAGCCTCTATCTGCCTGTGGACCGTCTCCGGGCTGTCCGGCTCCGTCAGTCTGAATTCCTTGAGGATATTCAGTGCCATGAGCGCAACGATGCCCTGTCCGTTGGGCGGGATCTCGCACACTTCATACCCTCGGTAGCTGACCCGCAGCGGCTCCACCCAGTCCGCTCTGTGCGCGGCCAGGTCCTCATAGCGGAGATATCCCCCGTACTTCCGGCTCTCCGCATCGATCTTCCGGGCGATCTCCCCGGTGTAGAAGCTGTCTCCGTCCGTCCTGCCGATCTCCTCCAGCGTCCTGGCATGTTCGGGCAGAAAGACCATCTCTCCCGCTACAGGCGCCCTGCCCTTCGGGGCAAAAGTCTCAAACCATGCCTCAAAACAGGGGCCCTGCAGTTCTTTATGATACACGTCATATGCCCGGCGCCAGTTCGCTGACAGGTTCGCTGCGCAGGGATACCCTTCTGCCGCGTACCGCACCGCCGGCTCCAACACCTGCGCCAGCGTCAGTCTCCCAAACCGCTGGTTGATCTCCGACCAGGCCCTGACTGCTCCGGGCACCGTCACAGGTGCCCAGCCGCGGCGGGGCATCTTGTCCTGCCTCCGCTCCTCGTGGATCTGTCCGGGATCCGATGAAATCTCGTTCTGTTTGATCTCCTCCCGGATCCTTTCGATCGTGGCCAGCATCGGCGCCCGGCCGCTGGAATTCAGGCCGTACAGTCTCCCATCCCTCTCCGACCAGATAATCGCAAAAGCATCCGACCCCAAGCCATTGGACGTCGGCTCCACGACAGTGAGCGCCGCGGCGGCCGCCACGGCGGCGTCCATCGCATTGCCGCCCCTTCTGAGTGCCTCCAGCCCCGCAGCTGCCGCCTGCGGGCTCGAGCAGTTGACCATGCCGTTCCTGGCATAGAGCGGGATCCGGCGGGAAGGATAAGTATGTGCTAAAGGATCAAATGTCGGATGTGGTTCCATAATGTCTTCTCCTGGCAGGTCGGCTTATCCTGTCTGCCTCCCGGATCTTCCTGTTGAGCATGTTGAGGACGCCCTTCTTGTCGGTGCTCCACATCGGGGCGATGAGCAGCCTCCTGGGCCCGTCGCCGGTGAGCCGGTGCACCACTGTCTCCGGCGGCAGCAGGCGCAGGCAATCCACGACGAGATCGCAGTATTCTTCCTGCGTAAATAGAGGGAAGGGCTCCCTCTGATACTCCTCGGCCATCTGCGTCCCCTTCAGGATGTGGAGGAGCTGGAGCTTGATGCCGTCGAGCGGCGGATCCAGTCTGGACAGGCAACGGATCGTCTCCAGTATGTCTTCCCTTGTCTCGCCGGGAAGACCGAGGATGACGTGGACGATGACTTCGAGATTCGTCTCCTTCAGCCGCCGATAAGTATCCTCGAAAACAGGCAGATCGTACCCCCGATGGATGCGCCTTGCCGTCCCCTCGTGGATCGTCTGCAGGCCGAGTTCGATCCAGATCGGCTTGTTGTACGTCCTGCCGAGATCGTCCAGCATCCGGATCATCTCCGGCGGCAGGCAGTCGGGACGGGTGCCGATGGAAAGTGCTGCGATCTGTGGCTGCGCGAGTGTCTCCGCGTAGAGTTTCCGGAGTCGGTCCACATCTCCGTAGGTGTTGGTATAGGATTGATAGTAAGCGATATAAAGCCGGTCCTCCGGTGGGATGGAGGCCGGGATCTTGGCGTCGACCCTTTTTTTGGCTGCAGCGATCTGCTCTTCGACCGGCGCCGGAGGCGCCGCAAACTCGCCTGATCCGCCCTCCGAGCAGAAAGTACAGCCGCCGGTGCCCAGCGTCCCGTCTCTGTTAGGGCAGGTGCAGCCGCTCTGAAGGGACAACTTGTAGACTTTGGTCCCGAAGCGACGGCGCATGGCGTCGTTGAATGAGAGATACTCCATGTTGTCTCCTTTGCAGGAACTGATTTGCTATGATTGTATCATATATCACCGCGGCGACAACGACCCTCCCCCCTGATCGTCATCGCCGCGGTGAAATGGCAGATAAAAAGCCTCCTGCCCTTACAAGTTATGCTCTTTCAAACAGTGCCGGCCCGACGCCCGGGGTCGGCTCCATGGTGACCTGGAGGCCGCAGGCTCTTCCGTCGGTCGCGACGAGCTGCGCCGGGACAGCCTGTCCCAGGACGGGCAGCATCAGGTCAAAGGTGTCGTACTGATAGTGCTGCAGGAGGGCCGGCAGGCCGTTCCAGGTGCCGGCGAGACCCTGCTCGGTCATCGCGAAGGTCATCTCGCCAAAGCCGGGATGACGATAGGTGCCAGCAATGTCTTCCATGGGTACGGAAGGTGTGGTGTCAGGCGTCCGGGCCTCAGCTTTGGCCTGCATGCCGGCCATCATCCCCGCCATCATGTTGTTAAAGACTTCCTGGAACCTGGCGGACCAGTCCGGGATGTCCTCCACGCTGAGCGCCAGATCGGCAAACACATGCCCCAGCGCATTCACAGAGAAGGAGGAGGTCGCGTTGGAGAGGGCGACGATGGCGGCTTTTTCGCCGGGAAGCAGGGTCATCTGGGCGGAGAAACCGTTCGTGTTGCCGCCGTGATTGATCAGTTTCACGCCGCGGTAAATGTCGGTGAACCAGCCGAGGCCGTACTCCGCGCGCTGGATCTCCGGGAAATCCCAGAAGTAGGGGCTGCCGATCACCTGCGGGCTGTGCATCTCGTTCAGCTGCGCCTCGCTGATCAGGCGCTCGCCCTCCCAGGTGCCGTCGCCCAGCTGGAAGAGGGCAAATCTGGCCATATCCTCCGCCGTGGACACGATCGCGCCGGACGGGGCAAAAGCGCCCAGATGCATGTACGGCGGCTCGATGTACGTGCCGTTCGCGAACACATAGCCCTTGGAGGTGTTGTCAAAGCCGGCCAGGGACTCGATCTCGAAATCCGTGTGCGCCATGCCGAGGGGCCGGAAGATGCGCTCCCGGACGAAATCCTTCCATGTTTTGCCGGACAGTATCTCCACCAGGTATCCGGCCAGGGAGACCATCTGGTTGGAATACTGGAGCCTGGTGCGGAAGGGCAGACTGGGCTCCAGATATGCGAGCGTGGGGACCATCTCCGCGGGATCTTCCTTCACGCAGTAGATCGCCTGCAGGTCATAGCGCGGCACGCCGGTGCGGTGGCACATGAGATCCCTGGTGGTCACGTTTTCCGTCATCAGGGGGGTGTTCAGCTTCAGCGAGGGCAGATATTCGATGACCGGGCGGTCCCAGTCGAGCTTGCCCTCATCCGCCAGCATGCCCAGAGCCAGGGACGTAAAAGTCTTGGTGACAGAGCCGATCGGCAGGACGGTCTCCGCAGTCATGGGCAGCTGCTGCTCCACGTTCCGCAGGCCGTAGCCCTCCGTGCTCTCGATCTTTCCGTCCCGGATGACTGCCACGCTCATGCCCGCGACGTTGTAGTCGGCCATCAGTTTCTCGATCCACTGCTTCAGATCCATAATTACCTCCTTCTGTGCGGTCGTCCCTGACCTGCTCTCCTGTCAGTCCTCTTTTACACTGCAGCCGATCCCGGGTGTCTCCCACAGGACCGCTCTCCCGCCCCGGTGATCATAACCGCCGGAGACTTCCTCCTGTTTCAAAATGTAGACGGCGTCCAGATCCACTTCCCGGATGATATCCAGCGCCGCCGCCAGATGCATGCCGGCGAGATTCCCCAGTGTGCTCTCGCCCATGCAGCCGATCATGCAGCTGAGGCCTGCCGCCTCGCAGACCGCCGCGATCTTCAGGGCACCGTAAATGCCGCTGCTCTTCATCAGCTTGATGTTGATGACATCCACGGCACGCATGGAAGCGAGGCGCATGGCGTCGTGGAGATCGTGGCAGCTCTCGTCCGCGGCAATGATGAGTCCCGAGCGCTCCCGGATCTCCCGCAGGCCGTCGAAGTCCCAGTAAGGGACAGGCTGCTCCACCAGGTCCACGCCATAGCGGTCGAGCTCAGGGCAGATCCGCAGCGTATCCTTGACGGTCCAGCCCTGGTTGGCATCGATCCGCAGGCGCACGCTCTCTCCCACAGCTTCCCGGATCGCCCGGATCCTCTCCGCGTCTGTCCGGATGTCCTCGCCCAGCTTCACCTTCAGGATCTCGAAATCCCTGGAGACCCATTCCCGCGCTTTCTCCGCCATCCGCTCCGGCGTGTCGATGCCGATGGTGACATCCGAGTGTACGTTCGGGTCGTCGCCGCCCAGGTGGCGGTAGAGCGGAGCCCCGGCAGCCCGCGCCGCGATATCATAGCATGCGATGTCGATCCCGGCCTTGATCGCGGTGTTGCCGTGGTAGAGGCCATCCATCCCCCGGTGGATGGTCCCGATCGCCCGGGGATCCAGCCCCAGGAGCGCCTGCCGCAGCTCCCTGCCGACCGAGAGGACTGTCTCCAGGTTGTCCCCTGTGACATAAGCGAGCGGTGCCGCCTCCCCGAAGCCCGTGATCCCCTTGTCCGTCTCGATCCGCACGATGCATGTGTCCATATCGACGATCGTTGCAAAAGCCACCTTCATCGGCTCCTCGAACCGGAAACTCCGCACATCCAGCCGGATATCTGTGATCCGCATGATTGCTGCCCTCTTCCCTTCCTGAATATCGGATCGAATGCTATCTTTATGGATGTGACTTTGGTCACATCCACCTTTTTCCAGTATATTTGACGCTCATCACCATGACAAGTAAAATACTAAAAAAGGAGGAGACATCCATGATCCACCCCACTTTCGACAGACTCCCCGGAGAAAAAAAAGAACGGATCCTGCGCGCCGCACGCACAGAATTCGTTCAGTTTCCGTATGAAAAGACGAGCATCAACCGCATTCTGGCGGACGCCGGCGTCCCCAAGGGGGGCTTCTATCAGGATTTTGACGACAAGTCGGATCTCTTCAGTCTCTGCGTCAGCGACGTCTACCGCCGCCTGATCAAGGCCCGGCAGTCGCACGGTGAGCCGCTCCTGGCTTCCGGTATGCTGCGCATGAAGCGTCTGGGTTTCGAAGAGGGTTACCGGCAGTTCTCAGAAGATCTCGCAAGCTACCTTGCACCGGAGGACTTCCGGCTCTTCGAGCGGATGCTCGCCGCCCCGCGCCATATCCGGAGCTATGTCCAGACCGAAGCGGCGACGAAACTGATCGCTCCGATCTTTAAGGAAGAACTTCAGGCGGACCCTGCTGTCCGCACCGATATCGACTGCGATTATTACGCCTACCTGCTGTCCCTGACCGAGGTCATCCCTGTGGATTACGCCGCTGCCACAGGCCGCAGCATGGAGGACATCGTCTTTCTGAGCTACCAGTATATGCGGTCGATCTATGACAGCCTGCTGCGATAGCACGCGCAGGGCTCACACAGGGGACGGTTCTCTACAGGAGGTCACTCCAGGACCATCCCGTATGGCCGTCCCAGCGCGACCAGTTCCTCATACACCTGGTCGGGCACAGAGATGCCTTTCTGCCTGTTCGCCTCCGCCCTGCGCGCTGCGCCTTCCCCGGGCAGCAGGATCTCCGAAAAGCCCTCCGCTTTCCGAAGTCCTCTGATCTGCGCAGCCATGGAGGAAACAGACTCCTGGAAGGCGGACAGTTCCATGAAATGACCCACGTCGATGGCACCCAGGAAGTGGCCCACACCCTGCGGCGCGTCAAACTCGTAGAGGTCGTGGAGCTCGGGGCCGCAGCCCGCTCCGCTCAGGAGGCCGCTGAGGATCTCCACGATGATCGCCATACCGCTGCCTTTGGGACCGCCGATCGGGATCAGGGACCCTTTCCGTCCCTCTGCGGGGTCTGTGGTGGGCCTTCCCTCCCTGTCCAGCGCCCAGCCCAGAGGGATGGACTGTCCCAGTTTCTGGGCGAGGATCAGTTTTCCGAGCGCAACGACGGTGGGCGTCATATCCAGCACGACAGGAATGTCGTTCGACGGTACCGCCACGGAGATGGGATCGGTGCCCATAAAGGGTTCCGCGCTTCCGTAAGGTGCCACCTTGCAGGTGAGATTCGTGCAGGCGAATCCGATCATGCCCTGCGCCGCCGCCATCTTTGTGTAGAAAGCGGCGGTCCCGAAATGGTTGGAGTGCTTCACGGTGGCAAAACAGCACCCGGTCTCCGCGGCTTTCCGGATACAGGTCTCCATGGCATATTTCGCAGCAGGTGCGCCAAGGGAATTGCCGGCGTCGATCACGACCGCAGAGGGACTCTCCCGCTCGATCCGGATGTTGTTGCCTTTCGACACCAGCCCTTTCTCCAGCCGCTCTATATAGATCGCGAATCGGCTCACACCGTGCGAACTGACCCCGGTGAGGTCCGCGTCGAGCAGGCAGTCTGCCACTGCCTGCGCGCAGCCTGCGTCCACGCCGGATGCGATCATAACTTTTTTGCAATAATTCTTCAGGTCGTCCTCTCTGAATGTCTTCATCGCGAAGTTCCTCTCACGCAGTCTTATTTCTCAAAAAAGATCCTCGGCACTTACGCTGTGCCTTCATTCTAACGCCGTCACACAGATATGTAAAAGGCCAAAACAGCAATAGAGACATAGCAAAAATGCTATGTCCCTATTTACTTGCACTGCGCGTTCGCGCATAATGAAACAGACGGAGCAGGAATACCCTCGGAAAGGATCGGTATCCCCTTATGATCAGGACAGACAAGAATCCGGAATACTTTCTGGAAGTGGCCAGGACCGGAAGCATTTCCGGAGCGGCGAAAAGACTGTTCATCTCCCAGCCGTATCTGAGCCAGTACATCCTCCGGCTGGAGGAGAGCTTTCAGGTGAAACTGCTGGACCGCGAGAAGACGCCGCTGGAACTGACGCCTGCCGGAAAGATCTACGCAAGCTATCTGGAGAGCGGTCTTCAGATGTATCACAAACTTCTGCAGGACTTTGACGGACTCCGGGAAGGAGGGCTGGAGACGATCCGGGTGGGCCTGACCAACTGGCGGTCCAGCACGCTCCTGCCGGCGGTCCTGCCCGCTTTCACCGAGCGTTACCCGCAAGTAAAGCTGCAGCTGCTGGAAGTCCCGAACCGGTCCCTGTACGAACTGATCGCTGCGGACAGAGCGGACTGTGTCATCATGAACACTACACTGAATATCCCGGCATCTATGACCTCGGAGGTCCTCCTGTATGAGAAGATCCTCCTGGTCGGGCACAGAGACAATCCGACGACGCAGCAGCTCCTGCAGATGCAGATCGAAGGCATCACTCCGGACCTGCATCTTCTCGAGAGCGAGCGGGTGATCCTGCTCCAGCCGGAATCCGACCTGGCAGCACGTGTCCTCAACTATCTGGACCGGGAGCAGGTCGTCCTGCGGAATGTTCTGCACACCGACAATGCGGCGACAGCCCTGAACCTGACCGCCCGGAATTTCGGTTTCTGCTTCCTGAACAGTACCGGAGTCCGCAGCGCACCTGACCGGGAGGATCTGGCCTTCTTCGATCTCGGTTCCGAGGACCTGGTCCACCCGCTCTGCGCCGTATACCGGAAGGACACTTATCTGCATCCGGCTGCCCGGGATCTCATCGATATGACGACGGCGTTTTTCAAAGAGCAGAGATAAGGCCTTGTTCAGCCACCAGCCGCCGTCAGTACCCAAACACCTCCCGCGCCCGCAGCATATTCTCCCGGATGGCGACGCCGAAAGGACATCTGGTCTCGCAGGCGCCGCACTGGATGCACTCGCCTGCGTGGTGGTCCAGGACCTTGTAGTGCTCTCGCACGGTCTCCGGGATGTTCTTCCCGTCATCCGTCAGGTTCAGGAACTTGGTCACCGAGGCGATATCGATCCTCGCGACACAGGGCTCGCAGTGGCTGCAGTACATGCACTGCCCGACCCAGCTCACGCGCGGGAAGGAGGCCAGCGCTGCGGCATAATCTTTCTCTTCTGCCGGGGCGTCGCTGTAGGCAGCGCTCTGCCGCAGCTGTTCCACGCTGTGGGCGCCGGCCAGGATGGTCGCTACCGCCGGCCGGGACAGGGCATAGGCGATGCACTGGTTGACGGTGAGGGAGACGCCGGCGATCTTGTTCTCTGTCAGGAGCTCTCCGCCCGCAAAGGCTTTCATCACGGTGATGCCGACGCCCCGCTTCTGACATTCCTCGTACAGCCGCTGGCGGTCGGGGTCCATGTTGGTGAGCTGGCCCTCGTAGTTGCGGTCCGCCCAGATCTCCTCGACGTCCTCGTCCGCAGGCTGCAGGTCGTAGCAGGGATTCACGCTGAACATCAGGACTTCGATGTCGCCGGTCTCCACCGCTTTCAGCGCGACCAGCGGGTTGTGGGAGCTGAGGCCGATGTGCCGGATCCGCCCCGCTGCCTTCAGTTCCTTCGCGTAGTCCAGGATCCCGTTCGCGACGATGGTGTCCCAGTCTCTCTCCGCGTCGCAGTAGTGGATCATGCCCACGTCCAGATAGTCGGTCTGCAGCAGCGACATCATCTCCTCGAAGCCGGCTTTCACCTCGTCAAGTTTCCGGGTGCGCAGGTACTGCCCGTCCTTCCAGACGCTGCAGATGTGGGACTGGATCAGGAACTTGTCCCGCCGCCCCTTCAGCGCCTCGCCGACAGCCGCCCGCACCTCCGGATCCGAGGCGTAGAGGTCAAAATAGTTGATGCCCAGCTCTTCCGCCGCATCGAACAGTTCCTTAGCCATGGCATACTCGTTCTCGGAAAAGCCCTCGCATCCCATGCCGACTTCGCTCACCTGCAGGCCTGTTGCTCCCAGTGTTCTGTACTTCATTCTGCCCTCCTGTTCTGTCAAAACCACGCGATGCTGCTGTCAGTCCGCCGCTTGTCATCATACTCTATACTTCTCTTGCTTCAACAGCTTCCTCGAAGCTCAATCCTCCTCGATCCCCGCACACAGCAGGATATACTCCCGGATCTCGTTGATCGCATCGTAGGCCCCGTCCGGCATCTCCAGGTCGGACCCCAGCCGGATCTCCGTCCCGTCGCTGTATTCCAGCGTGAAGGACATGCTCGGGGCATCCAGTGCGAACAGATCCGTCTCCGGGAGATCCTTCCAGTCCGTCATGGAATACCGGTCGACGATCTCCTGCACACCGGTGACCACGTTGGAAGAACAGGCGATCTCTTTTTCCACAGCTTTCTGATCATGGGCCGGCCTGTTGTAATAGCGCACGAGCGCCCGCGGCCTCCCGTCTTCCATCTCCGCAAGCGTGAGCTCCACGGAATACGAGTCGCCGTTCTCACCGCCTCCCCGGTAGTAGCAGACCCGCCGCAGCCATGTCCCGGAAAAATCAAAAGTATCCTCATGCACCATGCCGGGCCCGTCGAGGACCGTCACGCTGCTCCGGAAATACAGGATCAGGGTGACAGCTGCCAGAGCAGCTGCCGCGATGATCAGAATGATAGCGAGAACGATGCGTCTGGCCATGATTGTACCTTCTTTCTGCTATTTCGCTCCTGGCGTATCCCTCTTGCCGTTCCCTTCCTGCTGTATGAAACAGGCAGTTCAGTGCAAGTTGTCCCGCACATAACTCTCCAGTTCTCCCCGAAAATCCGGATGCGCGACACTGATCATCGCCTCCGCCCTCTCCCGGACCGACAGGCCGGAGAGCTTCACGACGCCGTATTCCGTCGCCACGTACTGGATCATCGTTCGGGGTGCGCTCACCGTGCTCCCACCGGGGATAAAAGGCAGGATATTCGACTTGCGCTGCCCATCCTTTGTGACGCGGGAGGAGTTCATGCAGATGAAGCCTTTGCCGCCCACAGATCGGTAGGCGCCTTCCAGGAAATCCATCTGCCCGCCGATGCCGGAGAGCTGGCGCGTCCCGGCCGTCTCCCCGTTCTCCTGCCCCATCAGGTCGAGCTGCACGCCGCCGTTGATGCTGATCACGTTCTTCATCTGCGCGATCCGGTAAGGGTCGTGGACATAATCGAGGTCCCCGGGATGGAACAGCCCGGGCTCCGCGTCCAGCCAGTCATAGAGTTCCTGCGAACCCATGGCCAGATTCCAGGTGGAGAGACCTGTGTCGAATTCCTTGCGTGCGTTGGTAAGTTTGCCCGCTCTGTGCATCATCATGAAAGCGTCGCTGATCGTGCCGGTGTGGCAGCCGATGTCCTTCAGGTCCGACTCCGCTATCATGCTGGCGACCGTGAACGGTACGCCGCCCACACCCAGAGAGAGGACCGCGCCGTCCGGGATCTCCCGCATCACCAGCTCCGCGATCTTCCGGTCCGTCTCGCTGGCCGCCCGGTAAGTGCGCTGCGGCAGCGGCTCGTGCTCGCCCTCCACGACATAGTCCGCCTCTGACAGGTGTACTCTGTGCGAGCCGTCCACGCCCTGCAGCCGCGGATAGTGCTCGTTGATCTCGAACACCACCGTGCGCGCGTTCTCGAAGATCGTCCGCCAGCAGTAGTTGGAGATCCCCAGCCCGCAGTACCCGTTTTCATCGGGCCTGGAGACCGGCACGAAAGCCACGTCCACGCGGATATGCTGCCTGTAGAGCACGGGCAGAGATCTGAGCATGACCGGCAGGAACTGCACAAGACCTCTTGACTGGAGCTTCCTCTCATAGTCGCCGATGTGCCAGCTGTAGTAGCGGAAGGACTCCTGCTCCGGATCCGCCTCCACGACTTCGATGCGCGGCCGGATCACGAGCCCGCCGCGGATCTTCACGTCTCTCACTTGTCCCCTGCGCGCCGCCAGAGCCCGGTCCATCAATTC
>ODAI014270479.1_pt1 | contig 11375 bp, 5 predicted proteins | sample 1539321 | NCBI WGS metagenome assembly ODAI01 (sample SAMN02144231, study PRJEB22623) | gut metagenome | biome: sheep rumen | host: Ovis aries | place: New Zealand
CTGCCTGCTTCCATACAGTTTCTGTCTGAGGCTGAACACCGTCAACCGCACAGATTACCGCAACCGCACCGTCCAGAACGCGGAGGCTTCGTTCAACCTCCGCAGTAAAGTCTACGTGGCCCGGGGTGTCGATAATGTTTATCTGATAATTTTTCCAGTAAGTTGTTGTGGCGGCAGAACAGATTGTAATACCACGCTCCTGTTCCTGAGCCATCCAGTCCATAGTTGCCTGACCGTCATCAATCTCGCCGATTTTGTGAATTTTTCCAGTGTAAAAAAGAATTCGTTCTGTTGTTGTTGTTTTTCCGGCATCGATATGCGCCATAATGCCGATGTTGCGCATTTTGTCTAAAGACATGATAGGTCTCCAAAAATTTAAAAGTGTGAAAGCATTTTAGCGGATTTTTCAATTTTAGTCATTAAGGTGATTTTTAAGAATTTAAATAAAAAATTAAACATTTTTTTATAAATGATCTGTCTATCGTATTGATACGAACTTTTATTTCATTCTATAATAGAAAAGAAATAAGTGAAGAGAGTCAAAAATGTCTAAAACACAATTAAAAAAACAGAGGAACTTCCCTATCGGGGTCAAGCTCGCCCTCATTATCGGATTTATTGTCCTTGCTTCTCTGGGCACTGTAACCTTCCTGAACAGTTACTTTGTATCAGAAGATGTAAAAATCACTGCAGAAGAAAACAACCTTACAATCAACACAAGATCAGCCCAGACAGTTCAAAATGAACTTTCTTCAGTACGCGCAAACGTACTTCAGCTTCTTGATTTGATTAACGTTTCAAGCGGCGGTAAAAACTCAGCCCTTGCAAAACAGGCTGAAGCCTTCTTCTTTGAAAGAAATCAGGATATTGCAGAAATCCTTATTCTTTCAGCCAGACCAGGCCGTCAGGATTTTCTGACAAATACCCAGCTTAAAAACATAAGATTTTTTAACTCGAATGAAATTGATTTTTCTGCCACAGACAGCTTTATTTCACAGGCAGGAATATACGTTACAAGAACAATCAGCGGCGAAACAATCGCACTGAATGCATCCCCATTTTTTAAAAGCGGTATGCTGGCTCTCTTCCTTCCCTACCACGAAAGCGGACTTGAACAGGCCTTAATCATCCTTTTCAGTACAGAAAGTCTGCTGGACATTCTGGGAACAGGAAGCACAAACCAGACCTTTATCATCAACGACAGCGATGACCTTTTGTGCCATGCAGAGCTGGACAGAATCTTAAGCGGTCAGAGCATGCAGAATCATCCCCTTGTAGAAAAGATGAGGAAGGAAAATCAGAACAACGAAGAAAGCCGCCAGGTAATTTTTGAACAGACAGAAGAAGACGGAAAGAAAAAAACTAAGCAGATTGGTGCTTTTCAGAAAATTGCAATTGCAGATATCTGTGTAATTACCACAGTTCCCCTCGACACAGTTCTTGAGGGCGTGCGCACGACAAGACGCAACAACCTCTATCTGATGGGAATCGTACTCTTTATTTCAATTATTTTTATTCTGACTTTTGCCCGCTTTGCAATTTCCCGTCCTCTGCGCTTTCTTACAGCCTCTGCCGAAGAAATCCAGCAGGGTAATTTTAATACTCCAATTATTTCAAAACTGAACACTAAGCGCCGGGACGAAATCGGCGTTTTAAATAAATCGACACAGGACGAACAGGAATTCCTTAATACCTTTGCCCGCTTTACAAACCGCGGAGTTGCAAAGGCAATTGCAAGAAAGGAAATTGACTTTGAGCCTCACCTTAAGGACGTAAGCATTTTCTTCAGCGATATCCGTGGTTTTACCGCAATTTCTGACGGATTTAAAAACCGCTTCGGCGAAGAAAGCCCTCGCGAAATCATCGGATTTTTGAACGACTACATGGGCCGCATGGTAAACTGCGTTACAATTTCGGGCGGTACAATCGATAAGTTTGAAGGTGACGCCATCATGGCAGTATGGGGAATCCTTCGCGATGAAGATTTAAGCTTTGAGCTGCTGCCTGATTCAGATCCTGACAAAAAAGTTAAGGAAGAAAAGCATCTTGCCCACGTAAAACAGGACGCAATCAGCGCAATTACAGGAACAATCGCCATGCGCTATGCACTGATGGAATACAACAAGGCCGCAGAAGCCTTTACAAAGGCCCACGAAGGAGAGCCAAAGGCAAAATACAAGCCTCATATCAGAATCGGCTGCGGTATCAACACCGGCCGCGCAACATGCGGTATTATGGGAAGCGATGACAAGATGGAATATACGGCCATTGGAGACAGTGTAAACTTTGCCAGCCGTACAGAAAGCTCAAACAAGCCTTGTGGAACTGACATTCTGATTACCCAGGACACCTACAATCTGCTTAAGGGCGACTACATCCGCTGCGAAGAAAACAACTTTACGATTAAGCCGGAGTTTGCCGAAAGCGAAATCGTTGTAGAAATGATTCCTGTTGAGTTTGAAGTAAAAGGTAAAGGGGCACAGCACTTCTACGGTGTTGTTAATATGCCTGCTTTTAATATAGAAGAATTCTTTAAAAAAGGTGACGACAACTTTGTTCTTGATGAAGACTGCGCCCGCTGCGTAGGAAAAACTGGTCCAAAAACCTTGAACGAAGTACGAAATCTTTTGGGAATTCCAATTCCAGAATTTGGTTCGGTGAACTTGAATGAAGAAGAAAACAAGATTCAAGTTAAAAAATGATTTAGCAGTACCATTCTGGATTGCGGTTTCTCTCTGTCTTGTCTGCGCAGGAATTAACACTCATCTTTTTTACAGGAGTTTTTTCCGCGCCCTGGAAAAATTTAACGAGGAACCGATTGCTAAAATCACCTTTAAGTACAAAACCGCCCAGCGAAAATTTTTGGACCGCGTAATCTGGGACCGTCTCCAGCAGAATTCTCCCGTATATAACGGCGACACCATTCATACGGCAGAGCTTTCTGAAGCAACAATCTGGTTTGATGACGGTACAATCCTTGACCTTGCAGAAAATACAATGGCACAGGTCTTTAAGCATAATGACGGAACTCTGGGAACTGATCTTGCAAGCGGTAACGCAACTGTAGATTCTTCGGCAGACGGCGCAGGACTTACCCTTACAACCGCCAGCGTAAACGTAGAAGTAAAGGCTGGAACAATCCTTTCTGCGGCAAAAACAGCCGAAAGCCAGAGTGTAAACTTAAGCGTTCAGAAGGGTCAGGCTCAGCTTGAAGACGGAACAGAAATCACCACCGACAAAGCCCTTGTTCTGGCCACAAATGAAGACGGCAGTCTTGTTACAGGGGAAGACGGAAATGCTATTGCTGTTCGAAGCGGTTTTATTGTAAAAGAGCCTCAGGCAAATCAGAAATACCTTTACTATACGGCAGACGCTAAAGCCGTTGATTTTGCCTGGGATAGCTTTGGTGACGAAAGCAAAACTCAGAACATAAAGCTTACAGTTGCAAATGACAGAAACTTTACCCGTGGTGTAAAGGAAGTAACTGCACAGGGACTGAATCACCTTTCCATGAATCTGGAAAAAGGCACTTATTACTGGCGCCTTGATGCCGGGGAAGAAGGAGTTACAGCCCAGACAGGCCGTATTCAGGTAATTCAGTCGCTGACTCCTAATCAGCTGGTACCGGCAGAAGACTACAGCTATCAGTATAGAAAGAAAACACCGTCTTTGCGCTTTATCTGGACTGAAGCAGATTCCGCAACCGCCTATAACTTTGCAATTTCACGCAGCCCTGACATGGCAAATCCAATTTTACAGCAGAGAACATCGGCAAGCTCAATCATCATTTCCACTCTGGAAGAGGGAAGATACTGGTGGCAGGTTACTCCATTCTATGTTGTAAACCGCACAGGTCTTGCAAATCCGTCGGAAGTAAAATCTTTCAGAATTGAAAAACGCGGCGAGCTTACCCGGCCCCAGGCCCTTATGCCTGCAAACGGCGACTTTCTGGATAAATCGGCAGGAAGAATCAACATTTCATGGAAGCCGGAAGCAGAGGCCGTACAGTATAAAGTTACACTTTCTCAGAATGTAAACATGTCTTCGCCTGTAATAAGCAGAACTACAAGCGAAAACTTCATCACCCTTACTAAATCAGAAGCCGCACTCTTAAAGGACGCAGAATACTTCTGGACAGTAAGTCAGATTGATGCGGAAGGAAACGAATCTGAAAAATCAGAAGTAAGATCCTTCTTTGCCCTCAGCGGAAACATCGTTCAGAGAACTATCTTCCCTCCTGACGGCTACACAATCTGGAATCCCCTTGTTTCTGACACAAGATTTACATGGAAAACAAACCTTACCTTTGCCCAGTCAATTGAATTCTCTCGAAACAAAGACTTTACCGACATTGCATTTGAGGCAAAAACTTCAAACGCAGCCTACGCCGGCGTAGAGCTTAAAGAAGGAACTTACTGGTGGAGATTAAAGGCCGAAAACGGAAGCTTCTACCGCACTTCACCGGCAAAAAAAATTACAGTTGTGCCGGAACTGGAAGCCTCAATTCAGCTCGACCCTACCCCGCAGAAACGCGCCGTAGTAAGACCAAATCAGCCTTACGAATTTAAGTGGCAGAATGTAGAAGGAGCCGAATATTACAGGCTTACCCTTTACAAAGCTGGAAAAGATACTCCTATTTTTGATCAGAACTTTATTTCAGAAGATGCTTATGCTGTAAACATGGATGACTTTGAAGAAGGCGCTTACAGCTGGGAAATCCGAGCCTACACTTATGAAACAGAGCTTGTATCACGACGAAGCGGTAAAGTTGCAAATACAAACTTTAATTTAAGAAAGCTTCGTCCGGTTCTTCTTCTTTCGCCAAAAGATAAGGAAGAAATTGACGGATGGGATGCTGCTGATGATGATCCGGAAAAACGAGTTACTTTGACTTGGTCCAGCGTAGAAAATACAAAGGACGCTGTGATTAATCTTAAAAAAATAAGCGGAATTGAAGCCGCAGAAAAGAATCTTGTTCAGACTGGAAGAAAACAGCTGCTTGGAAAGCTTTCATCAGGTCTATACGAATGGACAGTAAAAGCGACAACTGAAGATGAACTTGATATTTCCGCACCAGTACCGCATTACTTCACTGTAAAAGAAATTTCTCCTTTTGAAGCACCAGAAAGAGCGGCAACAGCGGGCGGTACATATTTTGATGCGGTTTACCTGCGCCAGTCGCCATTCATCGATTTTGAGTGGTCAAGCGTAAAACGTGCCCAGGCATATATTCTTGACATAACAAACAAGAAGGGACAAGTCCTTTCAAGGCAAATTATAGAAGGAAACTCATCAAACAGCTTCCACTTTACAGAGCTTTCAAAGCTTTCAAAAGGAAAGTTCAACTGGAAACTTCGCGCAGTAATTCTAAACGAAGAAACAAAAGAAGTTCTTATTGACGGCCAGCCGGCAGAAGGCAGCTTTGAAATTAACTTCAGTTTGAATACAAACGGCGGTAAGAGACGCAAAAATGGAGAACTTTATGGACAGTAAGATGATTAAAAAAGTTCTCTGCGCCTCATTAATTATTCTCAGCCTCTGCCCGGCAGCCTTTGCAAAAAAGAAAAAGAAGGTTCAGATTATTGACCTTCCTCTTCCAACCACCGAAAATGCCCAGGACGCAACATCTGAAGCAAACGAAATCCGCCAGCCTTTCAGCTGGGACAGCGCAGGTGACGTTTTAAAATACGAAATTACAATTGAGCAGTTCAGTATTATTCACAATAACTGGATAAAATATTTTGAGCACGAAACAAATGATGAAGAAACCCAGAACTGTATTATTTACATTGAACCTACCCTTCCTCCTGGAAAATACCGTTCAACAATCAAAGTTTACAACATCCTTGGTATTCTTGAGTCTTCGCTTACCTCACAGGATGAATTCCTTGTAAGGCAGGCTTTCCAGCCTGAGGTGCGCAATGTCACCTACCCACTTTACATGCGCTCTACCATCTATCTTGATGACCTGGACAATAACGGCGTAGTTGAAGTTGAAGGCCGAAACCTTTTTAATCTGCCGGAAACCCGCCAGCCCGTTCCAGATATTCAGGCAACCGAATACTATCTTGAAGGCAGCAAGGGTAAAATTGAGCCGGAAAGCATTATCCATCATGATGACAGCAACAGAAAGCTGACACTGCAGTTTGATATGAAAAAGCTGGACGTAGGAAAATATCACCTTGTTGCAAAGGATGCCAGCGGACTTCATTCAGAAAACAACGCTTCAAGTGAATTCGCCGTAAAATTCCGCAAATGGATGGATTTTGACATTGAAGCAGGCTACACCTACGGCATCGTCGTTCACGATGATACAATCGAAAATTATCTTGGAAATACAATGTTCCCTTTGAGCGGACAGTTTAAGATTTCCTTAATTCCAATCAAGCACAACTGGGGCTATATTGGTTTTGGAATCAGGGGAAATTATTCTTATTTTAAGAGCGAACATGAAGGCTACGATATTGACGGAAACATCATGAACGGTCACGTCATTTTTATTTACCAGCTTCCACTTGGAAAAAAACGCAGATTGTTCTTGGAAGTTCACGGGGGAGCAGGCCTTACTTACTTCCATAATGTAAAATTCCACTTCCCGCATAACATTGTATCTAAACAGTTAAATACATTAAGTCTTTCCTATGATGCAGGAACTTCGTTCATGTTTTATCCGACAAAACGTCTTTTTGTTGAAGCCGGAGGCGATTTCGTCTTTACTCAGAATAAGGATATGCTGATGGTAGAAGTTCTTCCTTACGCAGGAATAGGCTGGCAGTTCTAGGAGGTAATGAGGATGAAAAGGATATTCACAAAGTCATTTATTTTTCTTTCGCTTATTATGTTTGCTTCCTGTGATTTTGAAACTCTTTTTGAACCACAATTTAACGAACCGGTAAAAGAATTTTTTGATACCTACACAAATACAGCGGCAATCGAGGAGCATAAGCTTTCGGTAGAAAGCTATAATGACCTTTCTGCCCGCCTCTGCATCAACTCAGATAATGAATGTACCGTTCAGTTTTACATGCGAAATCCCCGCCAGTACGAGCTTTCAACATCTGTAAAATTTTCTTCACTGGAAAACATTGATACAAGCCTTGTACAGATAAGCCAGAAGGACAAGGCAACAATTGAACTCAAGCTGCCTCAGAGCTTCCTTGCAGACTGTGATGAAGGACATAACATTTCGCCTACAATCAGCCTGCTTGAACCGATGAGCGGACGAAGCTTTGCCGACTACACCTTCAGCCTTTACAGCAATTCCATTCCGCCCCAGGTCAACAACCCTACAATCATGAATGATTCAAACACAACCTTCGTAGTTGCCTTTGACATGCCTTCCCAGGCAGAGCTTGCCCTGCGCCACAAGGATTTAAATACAATCACAATAAACGGAAAATCATACCCTCTTTCTATAAGCAGCGACGGAAATTTTACAATTTCGGATTCCGCCTTTGCCACAGAAGAAAAAACTTACGCAATTCTAAGCGGAAAAAGCTTTACCTACACAGACTGTTCTGTTTACTACACAACAGGAGACCCTTTTGAAAACGGAGACAAGGAATATACAATCACCCTTTCGGATGCAGCAGGATTAAAAGCCGAAACCCTTGCCAGCACAAAAATCACCAAGCTTAATTCTCCTCTTGTTACAAATGCGGCAAATAAATCAATTGAATCAAGCTATAACAGCGAAACTAAAGAATATATGCCAAAATCTCTTCCACTTTTGAGTGGAAAAGATTATACAACAGTAAAAATTACAGCGCCGACAGCCGACAACGCCGGAAACACTCTGGACCCGGCAGGTCTTGAGGTTACCTACAAGCTCTTTAACGGAACTCCAAAGGTTGCAAAGCTTACAAAAAGCGGAAGCTTTAGCGGCAGTCAGGAGCTTAATCTTGAGGTCGGAACCTGGTACCTTGAAAGCTATGCAACAAAGACAAGCTATGAAAAATCTTCAGTTACAAAATGCTATATCCGCGTAGTTGATTCCTGCATCTTCATAGGAGAAAATGGAAGCGATGATGATGAAGAGGCAGACGGAACAGAAGACCTTCCTTATGCAAGCATTTCAAAAGCAATTACCGACATCAACAAACGAAATGACAGCGGTGTAGAATATACACTGATGATTTCGGGCCGCATTGAAGGCGAGGAAAACACCGATACAATTCTTGCCTCAGGACTTTTGATTCAGGGAGCAGCATCGGCTGTAAATGATAAGATTGGAAAATTTGCCCTTACAAGCCCGATTCCGGTTAAATTTACTGGTATTAATATAGAAGAAATCAGTACAGAAAGCGGAAATATTATTACACTTTCTGATGATTCCACAGTCACAAAAGCAATCATAAAGGACGGCTCTACCCTTTCTCTTGAATCGAATGCCCAGATTACCGAAGCAATTCTTGAAGGAAGCGGTAAGCTTACGATTACGGGAAATCTTACACAGGAAACAGCCGCAACAATTACTCCGGCAGAATATTCAAGCAGACTTCCAGTTCTTACAGATAACGAATATCTTTCTGCTAACTGCGGTAAAATTAAAGTTAAGCCTGATACAGATGAATGGATTGTATCAGAAAGCGGATTACTGATGATAAAACGAAATATCACTATTACCCTTATTGAACAGGAAGAAGATATTGAAGTTACAAGAATCACAAGCGGAAATGAAGTAATCTTCACAGTAACAACAGAAGGATGCAGCTGCAAATGGTATTGGGAAAACCTTGATGAAAGTGATCCGGCTGCCATTGCGGGAAGTGAAACTTCATTTACAAAAGATACAAGTGGACTTGTTAATGGTGTTTACGACCTTTATCTGCTTGCCGAAAAAGACAGCGTCAAGTATTCATATCATGCCCAGGTTAAGGTTGAATAGGAGGAAGCAGATGAAGATTATTAAGACAATTTTTGCCCTTGCATTAGCGGCTCTTACACTTTCCTGCTCAAACCTTCTTGATGATTCAGGCGATTCATCCTCATTCCTGCCACCGGCTGGAGACGGAATGGCCTGGATCAGCGTAAATGTAACAAATCAGGAAAAAAGTACAAGAACCCTTATCCCAACAATTGAGATTTCAGACCTTGTTTTAAAAGGCGGCCTTACAGGCACAGAAGAAAAAGTTCTTGCAAGCGCAGAAAGTCTTGAGCAGATGGAAAGCAGGCAGATTGTAATTCAGACCGGAAAATGGAGCTTTACCCTGACTGCAAAGGTGAGCGGAAAAGAATTTACAAGCGGACCAGTTACAAAAACTATTGAAAGCGAACAGGAAAATCCCCTTTCCTTTACACTGGAACCGGTAAACACAAGCGGAGAACTTGATTTTACCATCAGCTTTAGGGGAAATGACAGTGATTTGTATAATTTGAGGCTGTCTATCAAAAAAGACACAGATGTGATTGACTCAAATAGTTTTGAATTATATTCAGAAGAAAAACAAAACTATACATTGCAGCTTGAAGAAGGCACTTACCTTTTGACGGCAGAAATCTCTGCAAAAAATGCCTCAACTGCATCAGGTACATACGAAAATTCAGAGCTTTTAAACACCTACCAGACCCTTGTACGCATAAAAAAAGGAATTACCACAAAGGCAAGCGTTGACAATATCAATCTGAATGAAATTTATTCGATTACTTACGAAAACTATGATTCATCTGCCGGAAGCGGGGACAATGCTGTCGGCAGAATGATTTTAAAATTCAGCCGAAAATACACAGAAAGTGCAGGTTCAGAAGGCTATATTACCCTGCCCCGCCTTTCAAACAGTAACATGACCTTTTCGGGCTGGTACACCAGCGAAAGCCTTGCATACGGCACTTTAGTTCCCCTTTATGATGCAGGCGGCACTTTAGTTCCCCTTTATGATGCTGACGGAAATCCCGTACCTGCTAATCCGACAAGCCCTGGCTATACCCAGAAAATCAAGGTTAGTGATAATCTTTCTGACCAGACACTCTATGCAAAATGGCTTATTAACGCAGGCGGAAACGTTGCCCTTGCAAGCGACTACAAATTTAACTTTAACTTCCTGCAAAATAACGATTCTGACACAGCCGCAAGAGGCTTCTACCCGGGTCAGGCAGGTAAATTCAAACTGAGTGCAGAAGTCAAGCTTGGTGACGAAGTTCAGACTATTCCAGCTTCTGACATAACATGGACAGTTCAGCTTTTAAACGGCGGAATTGATACTGATAAAACCCCTTCTTATGAAAACGGAATTTTAACCATTCCTGCCATCACATTGCAGGATAAATACACATTAAAAGTAAGGGCGGATTATCTTGGAATTGCCCATGACGCTTCTTTTGACTATGACGTCTCTTATGCCGCAGAAAATGCCGCCGCCTGGATTTCAAGTCTTGCAGGCGCCGGAAGCTACAACGTAAAGGTTGAAGGCGGCGTAGGCTCAGGAGAAAGCGAAGGCCTTGCACAGGTTGCAAAGGCAATAAAAGCCTGTCCGGCAGAAGTTTATATAAATCTTGATGCCGCAGGAACAAGTGCCTCAAGTGAAATTACCACTTACAATGACGGTCAGTATTTTAAGGATTGTAGTGCTCTTAAATCAATCAGGCTGCCATCATGGATGGAATACGTAATTCATGACCTCTTTAACGGATGTACTTCTCTTGAAAGCATCAGCATGAGCGAAAACACCCAGTATATTGGAAAGGATGCATTTAAAGACTGCACTTCCCTTACATCAATCACCCTGCCAAAGGATATTACCGGCGCTTCCAGCGGAAGTCATATTCACGGAATTGACACAGGCGCCTTTGCAGGCTGTACTTCACTTGCAGATATTTACTATGAAGGAACTATCTCGGATTGGGCCGTCGTAAACCAGGGAAGCGGCTGGTACAAAGATGTTCCGGCAAGCGTAATTCACTGTATAGACGGAGATAGTCCTATTAATCCTCTTGCGGCAACGCCATTAACTCTGTAAGCAAAGGAAGCAGGAGCCAAAGTAACCTTCAGCAACAAGGCAAGTGGCCCTGTAACTTACAGGCTAAACGGAGGTGCGGAACAGACAATTGCAAGCGGAACAAGCGGTACTGTTACCCTCGCTGCCGTTGGCGATAAAGTTCAGTTCTATGGTGATAATGCAACTTATGGAAGCTCTAATAATAATAATACTGATAGCAGTAATATATCATGCAGCAAGGACTGTTATGTATATGGAAACATAATGAGCCTTATAAACAGTTCAGACTTTGAAAATATAACAGAGCTTGAGTCAGCATATACATTCAAGAATCTTTTTAGAAGTATCTCAACTACTGTTACGAATATTTTAAACAAAGAAGGAAAGGCTCTGCTGCTTCCAGCAACAAAACTTACTGAAGATTGTTATGATAGTATGTTC
>ODAI010533083.1_pt1 | contig 11374 bp, 10 predicted proteins | sample 1539321 | NCBI WGS metagenome assembly ODAI01 (sample SAMN02144231, study PRJEB22623) | gut metagenome | biome: sheep rumen | host: Ovis aries | place: New Zealand
ACCCGGCTCTGCGGATCCGGTCCACCAGGTCCATGTAGTCGCCGCAGTACTTTTCATACAGAGGCTCTGCCATGCGGCGAAGCTTTTCCTTTTCTCTCCTCCGTTATGGGAGCAGTTGTCCATGCTCTGCAGGGTCAGGGGTGTCCGCCCGCCAGGAAACGTTCCAGAAGAAGGGCAGTGACTTTTCCTATGATCAGGGACGGTGCAAGGCCTCTTTCCAGATCGGCAGGGGATACACCGTAGCCCTTTTCCGTAATGGTAAAGCTGACCATCTGCAGAGAGGGGGCCCTGAAGATTTCCTTCAGCCTCTCCCAATCCCCGGCAAAATCAGGGGAAGCCTTCAGGCTTTCCATCACGGATGCTGTCACCTTCTTTTCCATGCTGCCATCGGATTTCAGGACCACCAGGAGGCTTAAGTTGTCATAAGGCGCATAGGCTTTGTCGATAATGTCATAGTCAAAGCCTTCGGCTACGATCACTCCTCTGTCACAGATTCCTTCGTCCAGAAGCTTCTGCAGCAGGACGGCCGGAAAGGCCCGGAAGATGTTTCATGCCCCGAAATGAAGCCAGACCGGCTCTTTGCAGGTCTTCTCTCTGACTGCAGCGATATCGAATGCAGGCAGATCGAAGCCTTTCCACTCCTTTTTATCCGCGATGGATGCAAGATTCAGTTTCATTACAGTTCCACCTGGTTTAAGTTCTCTGTGAACGGATCATACTTTTCGATATTATTTTATGCCGCTTTCAGACCCTCTTGCAGAGGATATTTGTATCCGCCTGCACCGGATATAATAAAAATTTACTATGGACATTATTTCTGCAGGATAGCGGCAGCTCCCAGCCTTCCGGATAAAAAAACCCTTCCGGATCCGCAGATTCGGAAGGGACATGTTTAGCGTTTTTTTTTGCAGATCAGTTGCTTCCGCCTGTGGGAATATAGGGGATCAGTGCACTTGCCACGCCGCTGATGGGCATGGTCTGAAGCCATACGGTGCCGGGGCCTGTCAGAACGGTATTAAAGAGGCCTTCGCCGCCGAAAAGAACGTTCTTTACGCCCTTGACGGTAACGATATCCATCTGCACGCTCTCGCTGTAGCCGGCCACGTTGCCGGTATCCACGATCAGCTGCTCGCCTCTGCCCAGCTTATATTCCACCAGTTCGCCGTCGATCTCCACAAAGGCAAGGCCTCTGCCGGAAAGCTTCTGCATAATAAAGCCTTCGCCGCCGAAAAAGCCTGCGCCCAGCTTTTTCTTGAAGTGAATGCTGAGATTGACCGTGGCTTCGCTGGCAAGGAAAGCAGATTTCTGTACGATCCAGGACTCCTGGCCGACATCAATGACTGCGATCCTGCCAGGGAAGGAGGAGCCGAAAGTGATCATGCCGGGACCGCCCTTGGCGGTATAGATGTTCTGGAAGATCTTCTCACCGGAAAAGAGTCTGCTGAGACCGCCGGAAGCGCTGGTCTCCATGTTCATGTTGGGAGTCATCCATACCATGGACCCGCTTTCTGTGATCATCTTCTCGTTGGCATTCAGCTGGCATTCCACCACGGGAAAAGGTGTAGCTTTGATCGTATATTCCATAATCGTCACTCCTTTTAATTAATAAAAATCGGGAATACACCCTCTGTTATCATAGCATAATTTCCCTTTATTGATTCCAAAAAAATGCAAAAATATTCACTTTTGCGCTGTACCTTTTGCGCTGTATACGGAAAAGGGCGAAAGCCGGCCCTTCTTACCTGAAATTCTGGCCGGAAAAACATACAGCTCCGCCGGGGCGGAGCTGTAAGCTTTTGTTTTCTGCCGGACCTCTCCGGCCTTTATTCAGAATTTTTTATAGCTGTAGGTGTACTTCTCAAGCAGAGCGCCGTTGATCCTGGAAATGGTCTGTACCAGGTTGCCGTTCTTGTCGTAGGTATATTCGTAGGTCTTCTTTTCCTTGAAGGAATTGGTGGTCAGAGGCGCATCCTTGGCTGCCTTGATCTTGCCCTGAGCGCTTGTGCTGATGGACAGAGTCTTTCCCTTGTTTTTACCGGAAGTGGCATATTCCGTGACCTCGGTGATCGTATGACGGATGGATCTGCCTTCCTCGAATTTCTGCTTCTGGCTCTTCTTGATGGTCTGAGTCTTGACAACGCCGTTTTCCTTAACGTAGCTGTACTCAGACTCGGAAGTTTCGGTCATGACCTTGGTGGTGAGATCGACCTTTACGGTCTTGACGGTGCCGTCCTTGTTATAGCGGGTCGTGGTGGTTGTATCCGAGACGGCCCTGATATGGTCGACTTCCACGATTTCCTTGAGTTCACCCGTCTTATAGAAGGTATAGGTATAATTCTCGGATGTCCTTTTGGTCTTGCCGTTGGTCTTGTAGGTGATATGGTATCTGATCTTTCCCTTTTCGGGGCCCTTGGTGTAGTAGGCTTCCTCGGACTTGAGAGTGCCGTCCTGACGGCGCTCCACCAGGCGAAGGAGAATACCGTCGTCCTGGCCATAGACATAGGTCAGATAACCGTGCTTTTCGCCCTTGGTATTGTAGAACTGGAGCTTTTTGATCTTTCCGTCTTCGTAGGTATATTTTGTGGTCTTGATGGTTCTGTAGCGGCTGTTGTCCAGCTTGATGCCGTCGTAGCCGTAGACGGTCTTTTTCACACGTCCCTTGTCCGTATAGGTATACTTGGTCTCTTCCTTGGGCACCCATTTGTTGCTGCTGAAAATATAGAAGTTTTCCTTGGACACCTTGTATGTGGTCTTGGCAGCGGCTCCCGAAGGAATCATTCCGGCAGCTATGACCAGACATAAGGCAAATGCCGCAATGCGTTTCATCATTTTCATATAAGAATAATCCTCCTGTAAAAAACAGTGTTCATTTAGTGAATCCACGCTATTATAGCAGATTTGCCCGGCCAAGTAAATCAGCACTTAAAATCCGCCGCCGTAGGGTTTTCCAGCCGTCTGTATATATGCCTTTATAAAAACACCCACAGAGCCGGCTTTCTGTGCCGTCTCTGTGGGTATCAGATTTTAAGAAATATATCCGGAGATCAGGTCCGGAGACTCAGCGTTTCTTTCCCCGCTTCCTTTTATTCATGATCATGTATCATGGAAAGTGCGCCGTAAAGGATGGAATCGTCGCCCAGAGCAGCTGTCTTCAGTTCGACAGTGGGTCTGATGGAAGGCATGCAGTATTTGTCGACTTCTGCCGAGATCTTCTCAAGGAAGGTCTCTCCGCAGGCTTCGATGACGCCGCCGCCGTAAACGACCACATCGGGGCTGATGGTGTTGATCATGTTGCCGGTGGCCACTGCCAGATAATGGCAGGCTCTGTCAACGGCTTCCACAGTCACTTCGTCGCCCTTTGCCAGATACTTCTTCAGATATTTGCTCTTGAAGACGCCGGTATCTGTGATCTTATCCTCCATCTTGGTCTTGCGTCCGCGGGCGATCTGCTGTCTAATGTAGGCAGTCATGCCCTTCTTGGAGGAAAAGGCTTCCAGACAGCCGCGCTGTCCGCAGCCGCACAGAGGGCCTTCGTCATTAAGGACCATATGGCCGTACTCAGCGCCCTTGAAGCCTGTGCCGGTGAAGAGCTTGCCGTCCAGGATCAGGCCGCCGCCCATGCCGGTGCCTACAAAGAAGCCCACGACATTGTCGTAGCCCTTGGCAGCGCCGTATTTGAATTCGCCAAGAACGCCTACGTTTACATCGTTGCCGATATAGAAAGGAGCACCGAATCTGTTTTCAATGGGGGATTTGATGTCGTAATCTCTCCAGGGAAGGTTGGGGGAGAACAGAACGATGCCTGTTTCCTGATTGATCACGCCGGGAGCGCCTGCTGCGATGGCGTTGATCTGGCTCTTTTTGATGCCTGCACCGTCAAGAAGTTCCTCGACTACGCTGCAGATCAGTTCTTCTACGTTGGAAGAATCAGCGCCGCCGTCCTGGGTTTTCTTTTTGATGCGGTAAATGATTTCGTTGTCCTTGTTGAATACGACGCCAAGTGTCTTGGTTCCGCCGATATCAAGACAGATATTGTACTCCTTCTTCATATGCTCCTCCTGAGAATTAAAATAAGATGCGGGAATAGTCCTATTCCTTTCCCGGCACAGTTTCATCCCGGTGACCGGATAATTTATTTTAACTCTTTTTATACCGATGCGCAACGAATGGCACCAACTGTATTTTGACAGGCATAAGCGGCATTCACATAAAATTCGTCATACATGCTTCTCGCAGAATTCAATCCGGCAGTCATGCCTTTTCGTCTTTTTATCATAGCTGACACCGACAAGGATCACATCCCCGCCGTAATTATCCAAAACCTTCTGATACCCGTTTTCTCTGATCTGTCCCAGTGCACCTTCAGCACTTTGATTCCATTTCAGTTCGATGATCATTGCAGGCAGAGAAGATCTTCTTTTCGGAAGAAAAACAATGTCTGCAATACCATGTCCAGACGGCAGTTCTTCCACTTTGGCATATTGGTCTACACAGGAGAGATATGCCATTTTCAGAACATAACGCAGGCTTTGCTCATTATTATAGAAAGCAGGTGCGTAAGCCGAGTCATGCACTTCCTGGATACATTTCGCCACTTCATTCTCGTTCCCTGCTATCGTCTCCGCCAAAAGTCTGTCGGACTTCCTGACCAGCTCTACCAGTTTTTTATGTTTTGACCTCCGCAGAATTTTCTCAAATTCAGTTCTGACTTCTTCGTTTGGAATTCCGGCAAGTCCCGTAAGAGTCTCATCATCAGAAGAATAGGAATCAGCCACTTCCACATATGTCAGGTAACCAAGATGAATCAGCAGAGTCAGAACATCATCCTTACAGGTGAATGTCTCTACATCATTGCGAAAAGAGTCTGTATCTACAACGATTTTATCTCCGGCAATCAGTCTGGCTATATCATCCTGCAGCCCATCCTGATTCATATCAATATACGTCATCAGAGTTTCGGCAGCTGTGGTTTTTTTCCAGTAGGATTTATATTTACCCGTCTCAAGAGCCTGCATAACGGAATAGGGATTATATATACTGCTGCAGTCCCCAACAGTGTATCCATCATACCATTTTTTCATGCTTGAAAAATTTCTGCCGAGTCTGAAGCATTCATTTTTTACTTCTTCTTCTGTAAAACCCACATATTCTGCAAAGGCCCGAGGCTCCAGCATGGAATATTCCTCAAAGTCAGAAATAGCAGACTGTGAACCATCTTTCTTTATGGGGAGGATACCTGTCATGTAAGCTGCCGCAACTGCTTCCGGAGTAAAATTATTATTTTTGAACCAGCCTCTGAGCAGATTCAGATAACTTTCCTGTGCAAGTATGTCTTCTTTAGCTTCTCTTATTACAGCATCCCATTCATCTATGACAAAGATGATCCGTGTTCCTGTTCTTCTGACCAATTCCAAAAGGCATTCATTCAGATTCGAAATATGCTTCAGTTCCGTATACAGTGACTGTATTTCAGATAATAGTGCACCGTCTATAGCAGTCGGAATCTCCCTGGGAGGCAATCCCCTTTTCCTTGCGTCTGATACAAAACCGGAGATATCAAGGCTTATCACATGATATTTATTCAAATACTTCTCAAAGCTGTCATCCACAGAAACTGCGTATCCTGAAAAAAGGTTCCGCGAGTCGCATGATCTGTCATAATAGGCACATAGCATTTGCGCCGCATAAGTTTTTCCGAATCTGCGCGGTCTGCTGATGCAGGTAAGTTTTCTTTTTGTACCGATAGACTGATTGATCAGACGGATCATGCCTGTTTTATCTACATATTCAGATTTCAGGATCTCAGCAAATCCGGTATTTCCTGGATTAATATAAGTCCCCATCAGATCAACTTCTTTCGTGTTCTTTCAATAACTGACAGAAAATAGCCTGACTCTTATTCCCGATCAGGAAATGGATGTCACTGGTCCAGTACTTCTTCCAGGGACGGAACCTCCTTTTCTTCTTCGAAGGTCTCCTTTCCCAGGGCGTCGATTCTGGTGCCGCAGGCTTCTCCGTACTGGAAGAGCTGATCCAGAAATTCTATGGCAGCACGGATTTTGGTACGAAGGAGATAGCCTCCGCCAGCCTGGGCCGACTGCAGAAGGGTATCCGCGCTGACCTGAGGATCCCAGTCATAGGCCTGGGCATGAAATTCCTGTACACGGAGCAGAGTCTGCCGTATCTCCTCTTCTGTCAAAGGCAGGAGCTCCGGCGCTTTCATCATGGCATTAAGCACATATCTGGCCTTGTCCTGATTCTCCGACATGGACTCCTCCAGGTTGTCGAACTCGTGCTTTCCGTCGATCACGTCTTCTGCGTAGGAGGAACTTAAAGCAAAAAGGGTGAAGGTATTTGTCAGCATGGGATCGCCGTGCAGGAAGGGATACATATTCTGGTAGGCCTTGAGACGGGCCTTTTTACCCAGTTTTCCTATCAGTTCCGCTTCATCCACAAGGATGACCCAGCCCGCATAGCCAAGCTCTTTAAAAAGCCTGCTCATAAAATAGAAATAGTCCATGCTGTGTTTCGTCTTGGAAAAACTGGTATTAAATTTGGCCGGAATGTTGAAGATCCTGCGGTAGATCCGCCTCAGCTGGGCGTTGGCTATAAAATCTCCTTCCAGATCGGAAAGAAGGGCAAAACGCTCTTCCTCCTCCTGAGTGTTCAGATAGCTTTTCAGGACATAGAAAAGCTTGTCCGTTTCCAGATCTCCCACCGCGAAAAGCTGCAGGTTTGAGGCTGCGGGGGAGTTGGGCGTCATTCCTTCCAGGATCTGGGAGAAACCCGGCTGGGCGTGCCTGGGAAGGTAGGTGTTGGCGATCATCTTCTGGTAAAGAAGATAGGGCTTGTCCATGGGCGTCTCCTTGCTCAGAGACACCAGAGAAACGGCACAGTTCCCGTCGTGGGCAAGATTGAAGACGGTATTCAGAAGATGGGTCTTGCCTTCTCCGTAGCGTCCTGTCACGATCATGCCCTGGGAGCAGCCTTCGTCCGTTACCCTGTTCATGGCATCGGTGATCTTCCGCATGATACCGGGCCTTGCTTCGCTGAAGTAGTGGCCCACGGCCCGGGAGGGGACGCCCTGACGAAGAGCTTCAATGATATGTCTGGCTTCAAAATTACTCATCACTGCACCTCCAGTCCTGTATCCGTCTTTTCCCCTTCCAGAAGAGCCTGCAGGGTCATCAGAGGAAGTCCATTCCCGCCGAAGGCCGACTGTTCAATCAGGGCGCGGGCCCTGTCTTTGTCAATGGGATGCCAGACCTCTTCTCCTGCCAGCTCATTCCCGTAGGAAGCGGCTCTTTCCGACATGGTCACAAGGGCTTCTTCCGTATAGATCTCCTTCCCCAGCCTGTCCAGGTTCACAATATCGTTGAACTTATTGAAGCGTTCCCCCGTGATCTCGTTCTGGATCCGCATCCACAGAGCCTGGTAGGATTTGAAGCCCCAGCTCTCATGATCCATGAGGATCCTGTCAAAGCCGAAAACGATCATGATGTTCTTCAGGGAATCGATCTCATCGATCATCTGGCGGATGCTTTCATAGGTATCGTCCCTCCGCATCCTGGTATAGCGTACATGCTCCGATCCGGTCCGGCTCAGAAGGATATCCAGATCATCGATCGAAACATAAATTCCCTTATATCCGCCGATCCGCACTGCCTCGCACAGTGATCTGAGCATATGTCTGGCATTATATTTGGTTATTCTCGAAGGAGACAGGCCCAGGGCCCGCAGCATGGAGAGCTTCACCGATTTATCACCCGACAGGTAGGCAAGGAGAATCTCTTCGCTCTGCTTCTCCAGGACCGGATAACCCAGGATGCCCCCTGTGATAAGAGAACAGCACAGGGCAAAGTTATTGTCCATAAGGGCATTGTCCAGAAAAACTTCCTTCAGTTCGTCCCGGATGCCTCTTTTTGTCAGGGCGTTGTTCTGCCCGATGGAGGAAAGATAGTCTACAAAGCGCATGCCGTCTCCCACGTCCTCCGGATCATATCCCATACGGACGATCACTTCCCGGGCACACCCCTGAAGGCAGGTCTCCAGGTCGCACTGACGGTAGATCTCTCTGTAGATCTCCCTGAAATCATGGAGCCATATATCCCTGGCCGAGAAGGAGACCGTTATGAAGCCGTCCTTACGGGCCTTTTCTTTCATTGTATTCAGGAAGAAGGACACGCCCGCGCCCCTCCTGCCTGTTACGAATTTCAGCTTGCTGCCTCCTCGGGCAATGAAATCCTCCAGGTACATCTTTTCCCAGAAATCCGAAAGGACATGAATGCCTGTTCCAAGACTCTCCAGAGCCTCCGCGGATACGGGCGCTTCTCCCTCTTTAAATGCCCGAAGGGCATCTGATCTTTCAAGTTCGGTCATAAATAACTACTCCTGTCTGTGATAGGCTGCCGCCCCTGGTTTCACTCTTCTTCGGGGTCGAAGAACTTCAGTGTCGATACGAACTGCTCATGTCCGTTTGCGTCCAGGATCCGGATCCCGGTCTTGCCGTCCCGGCTGGTCCCCAGAACAAAGGCACGTCCGGATTTACTGGTACGGGTCCCTGAGTTATACAGCCTTGCAATATCAAAGGCAAAAGCCATGATATCATATTCCTTTTTGGATCTGGCCATGGGAACCATCATCTTGTAGATATTGTTCAGAAGGATCACCGGATTCCTGCGGCTCCCGCCCTTTTTAAGGACTGCCAGATCATAGCCGCTCTCCAGTTCCGCGGCAAAGGCCTGAGCATTGAAGGAAGCTTTGTTCAGCCTCTGCTGCTCCGTCGCAACCTGGCTGATCACGGAGGAAGGTCTTACGGAAGAGATCTTCTTTCGGTTCAGATAGACCTCCTGGCCTGCAGCGTCCACTCTGACCTTATAGGGGAACATTTCAAATACCGGATTCTCCCCGGCTACGTCCACACCCTTTTCCCGTGCGTACTCCAGCATCTGGCTGGTAAAATCACCGCTCTCAAAATAAGCCGCCGTATCAAAACCGTCCAGGGCTGCCTGCAGACTTTCGATGGCCGCGATCTGACTCTTTGCACTGTCCAGGGCTGCCTGCAGCTGTCTGCTCAGATCCTTAAGGTCTCCTTTTTCTGTATCTTTCACAGCGGCCTTGCAGGCCTTCTGCACCTGGCCCGCACTGTCTGCCAGCTGCTTTTCGGATGCCATAAGTTCCCGGTAAAGTACTTCGTAATTCATGTATATTCCTTTCTGTAATGTTCTTTCTTTTATTATCATAATGCGGAAAAATCCGGTCAAAGGTCCTTTTTCCACCATAACTTTTTTTATTGTACTAATCCCTTTTCCAAAAAGCAATCCTCAATGAACTGCCCTCAGGATATGCTATACTGGTTCTGTAAGACTCGGAGAATCCTGTCTTTTGTGATTAAGCAGCATAAGTACGCAGGGGGATGGCCGCTTTGGAAGGACGCAGTCTGTATAAATGGCAGGAAGACTGCCTGAATGCATGGAAAGGAAATAACTGTCAGGGAACGGTCAACGTAGTGACAGGGGCCGGAAAGACTTTTCTGGCCTGCGCCGCCATAGAATATCTCCAGCGCAGGCATAAGGGCCTCAGGGTCAGGATCGTGGTTCCCACTATTCCTCTGGCTGAGCAGTGGCAGAAGGCTCTTTTATCCTGGTTCGGAGAGAGCCTCCGGGAGGAGCCCGGTTTTTACTACGGGGCCGTCAAGGACGACGTGGATCTTTCCTGCCTGATCTATGTGGTCAATACAGCCAGACATGCTCTGTCCTGGCACATCAGAAAAGATCTGAACGCTTCTCACCCTGTCTTTCTGATCTGCGACGAATGCCACCGCTATACCAGCCGGGAGAACCGCCGCATCTTTGATTTTGTGACTCCGAAAATCTTAGCCGGGGGAAGTTATTTTTCCCTGGGACTTTCTGCAACTCCTTTTGCGGCGGAAGATCCTGGTATCATTCTGGACAGTCTGGGACCGGAAATCTTTTGTTACCATGTCATGGATGCAGTTCGTGAAAAGACCCTCTCTCCTTTTACGATCTGTACCGTCGCAGCATCCTTTCTTCCGGAAGAGGCCATGCAGTATGCCGAGATCACCGACGCCATCGCGGCCTCCTATGCCAGGATGATATCGGAGTATCCCTTCCTGAAAGATCTTGGAGATAAGGCCAGAAGAAAGGCTGTACAGAAACTGGCAAAAGAAGCGGACATGGACCCTTCCGATCCTGCTGCAGCCTATGTGCTCCTTCTGTACAGAAGAAAGGAAATATCTCTGCTTGCACGGGCCCGCATACAGTGTGCCGAAGACCTGATCCTGAGCTTCAGAGACCGCAGGCGGATCCTTATCTTCAGCGAAAGGATAGAGCAGGCAAGGGATCTTTATATCCGCCTCAGCGAACGGTTCCCCCACCGCTGCGGAATCTATCATTCCCAGATGTCCCCCCAGGCAAGAAAGAACACTCTGAAGGAATTCCGCCAGGACCATATCCATATCCTGGTGACCTGCAAATGTCTGGACGAGGGACTGGACGTACCGGATGCCGATGTAGGAATCGTTATGTCTTCCTCCGCGGTAGAACGGCAGCGGATTCAGAGACTGGGACGGATCATCAGAAAAAAGAAGGATGACCGTTATGCCCTGCTCTATTATCTTTACATATATAATTCCCACGATGACAGCGCCTATCTTCCCGGACTGGATATGATTCCCACCTTCTTTCTCCGCTACTACTCACTGGATCACCTGTTTTCAAATCCCATCTATGAGGAAGCATCCCTTTCCCTTATAAACAGGGTCCGTGACACTTCTTCCGATGAGACTGTAAAGGAACTGCGGGCCTGTATCCTGGAAGGCATGACCCTTCCGGATTTCCTTCTGGAAGAGAAGGCTCTGGACCGGCAGATCCGGAAAGCAGACGACCGGCATGAAAAGAACTATTTTCTGACCCAGAAGAGGCTGGGGCAGCTGGTTCTGAACATACTGAAAGGCGGAGAAACGAATTCGAATCTGCCCGGTTGCGTGCCCCCGGAAAGATCCCCCGATTTTCAGCCGGAAAAAAATGATTGACCTGACAATATTCCTTCAGGCAGTCTGGCGTAAGAAACTCCCCTTGTGGGGATGGAAGCCGAAGGTAAGGTCCATGGCAGGTGCCGCGTTTATGAACACTGTAAGGTGGAAGATCGTAGAAGACCTGAAGGGAAAGACAGGGCTCCCTGTCCATGTGACATACGGCAGCATGACCAAGACCATGCGGAAGCTTTACTGTATCAGCAAGACGCATGCCAATGACGCTTTCGTCATGGGCAGCTTCCACCCCCGCCACAGGCAGAGGGAGACTGTATACAAAAAGCGCCGCAGGAACAACCGGATCCTGGAAAAGTTCTACGA
>ODAI010573597.1_pt1 | contig 11374 bp, 12 predicted proteins | sample 1539321 | NCBI WGS metagenome assembly ODAI01 (sample SAMN02144231, study PRJEB22623) | gut metagenome | biome: sheep rumen | host: Ovis aries | place: New Zealand
GCACGCACAAAGTGATGCAGACTTCCTATCAAAGATGTCAATAGCTTACAAGGAGGCGGATGAGACGGACTATTGGCTGAATCTGCTTCACGATAATGGCTACATGGACGAAACACAATTTACATCGTTAGGTAATGACCTTACAAGAATACTGAAGATTATGACGTCAATCGTTAAGACCATGCGACATAAAGACGGAAAAGAGTGATGAAAATGGTGTTTCTTGGTTCATGGTTGACGATTCACGGTGAATGGTTGACAATGAAGGGGTAGATTGAATCAAAATCCACCAAATAGCACATTGTTTTGGTTCATGGTTAATGGTTCCAATCCATAGGCATCCAGATAAAGATGAATCATTTGTGATACTCCGAGGCAAAGTAAGATCTACGACATACAACGACGACGGTTCCGTTATCGACAGCGTCGTCCTCAGCCAAGAAGACGGCATCTACGGAGTTGACATCCCCCAAGGCGTCTGGCACAAACTCGAATCCCTCGCCCCCGCCAGCGTCATCTTCGAATGCAAAGAAGGGCCGTATTCCAACGTTAACGATAACCATAACCTTAACTACTTTCAATTTTAACCTAGTTCAACGCTAACGCTAACATTAACCCTAACAGACTTCAACCTTGACGATAACCATTTTCAACTTGACGAAAACGATAACCTTAACCCTAACGAGCTTACAGGGGGTGGTAATTCTTGATGCCAATGGAGAACAAAGGATGCTCAACGTAGAGTGTGATAGATAGCATTCGCAGGAATGCCTTGAAAGCGGCAGCGTACTCTTGGAAAGTAAAGACGGAAAGTATGAGCCGCTGAGGGAAGATGAGGTGATGGCGTTATAAAAATAGATGATATTAGAAAGAAAAAACATAGGAGGATGAGTTATACAAATATTCCGCCAAATGTTAAAAGCGAATTGTGGTTTAAAGCTCACGGAAGATGTGAGATATGTAATAAACCTTTGTATCGTGATGGATTGACAATGCAACAAGTCAATCTGTCGGAATATGCCCATATCATAGCCGACTCTCCAAAAGGGCCGAGAGGGGATGAAACTTTATCCCCACTATTGGCAAAAGATGAGTCAAACCTGATACTGCTTTGCAAAGACCATCATAAGCTAATAGATGATGCCGGTGGTGTGGCAAAGTATGGTGTAGACCTGTTGCGTAAGTATAAACGTGATCATGAAGAGAGGATTGATATTGTAACAGGTATCTCTCCTGAAAAGAAGAGCCTTGTGGTGTGTTATACACCTAAGATAGGCAGCAGGGATCATACGGTAACTTCTAGTGTTGCTACAGACATGCTGTTCCCGGAAATGTACCCTATGGAGCCAGAACCTATAAGGTTGGATGCCGCCAATATGCCATACGATGACAACCAACAGAGATATTGGGAAGTACATCCCGATATTCTTCGTGAAAACTTCAAGCGGAAATTGGAAGGAAAGATTGCCGAAGCTCCGCATATCTCGTTGTTCGCGATAGCCCCTCAACCATTACTGATACTTTTAGGTACAATGATTGGCGATTTGTACAAAGTAGAAATCATGGAAAAACATCGTGACCCTGATACGTGGAAATGGCTCACAGAAGAAGTTGATAATAATTTCCACTTCATTAAGCCCGATGATAAAGGAAAGGAGCCAGTTTTGATTTTTGCATTGAGCGGAAGTGACATCATTGAAAGGGTAAAACAGCAACTGGGTGAAGGCTACAGCTTCTGGGTAATAACGTGTGACAATCCACATAGAGATATGATGAGAACAAAGTCTCAACTGTTAGACTTTGGCGGCCTGCTGAGAAAAGCTATCAGTGAAATCAATGCAAGTTCAGTGAGCAAGACCATTAAGGTCTTTCCTGCTATGCCTGTTTCGTGCGCCATCAAGTTGGGGCATATCCGTTTGCCGAAGGCAGATTTACCTTGGGAACTATATGACTTGCCTGAAGAAACAACAAAATACGTAAAAACAATCACAATAGAATAAGAATATGTTAAGCAGATTGAATCCACAACAAAGGGAAGAGTTTGAGAAAATACTTCTTGCCCTTGGAGAATCCCTTGATATTAGCGAGACACAATACAACGCCCTTGTTCAAAGCTATGGGGCAGTGGGCAAATTCCTGCAAGGCGATCCTGAGTTGTCGGTATACGACCCTCTGGTGTCGCCACAAGGCTCGTTGCGGCTTGGTACCATCATTCAACCCATCAATGAGGATGATGATATGGATGTTGACCTCGTGTTCAGACTGAAAGAGAAGTCTCCTGAGTGGACTCCAAAAGCGTTGAAGGACAAAGTGGGTGCAAGATTGAAAAGTAGTCCCAGGTATAGCAAGATGCTCGACGATGAGGGTAAACGGTGTTGGACGTTGCTTTACAGGCAGGATTCGGATAACATGAAGGAACGGTATCACATGGATATTCTGCCATCGGTGGCAAACAAAGATTATGAAGAGCAGATGCGACGTGTCCTTACGGAAGCATTTGACCTCAAAAAACTCGACAGTATTTCCATTCGTATCACGGATAAAGAGCGCGAGGGATATACCACACAGACAGATATTAAAGATTGGTTGAAAAGTAATCCTGACGGATATGCGATTTGGTTCGCCAACCGATGCAAGTTAAGAGTATCAACGAGGCTACTGCTGACAGAAGACATAATCCCCATAGGGAAATATAACCCTAACAAGACACCGCTTCAGAGAATAGTACAAATACTGAAGCGGCATCGCGACATCAGATTCAACCATAATGATAAAAAGCCTATCTCAATCATCATAACAACTTTGGCAGCACAGGCGTATCAGGGAGAGTCGAATATCCTGGAAGGGCTGGTGACGGTGGTAAACCATATGAGAGACTATATCACGAGAGATGAGAATGGGAACGACAAGGTGGCCAACCCGCTTAACCCAGACGAAAACTATGCCGAGAAATGGATAAAAGACCCTGAGAGAAGAGATAACTTCTATAAATGGTTGGAAGCAGTACAGAACGACTTGAAAGCAATCTTGTCAAGCAAAGGTACAGCAATCTGGAAAACGATGGATAAACCATTCGGACAGCTTATTGTTGAGTCGGCCAACAAACGCTATACTGAACGTATGAAAGCGAATATAAAAAGCGGAGGTGCAAAGATTGCCTCAACGGGCTTGTTGGGAGCGGTTGGTCAGACTCTGAATGCCGGAAACACTTTCTATGGCAAAGAATAAGTTTAAGTACACCCCTGTACAACAGTTGGGTATGCTAATGTCAAAATATGGTGGAACAGGCAAGCCAACTCCAAGTGGTTTTGTGTGGATGAATGATTTTACCCCTACACCATTGAGCGACACGTATACTTTGAAAATAGAATATCAAATAGGTTATTATCCTCGGACATATATCGTAAATCCAAAGCCTTTGGCATTGGCAGCAGGTGCGACAATACTTCCACATACCTATGATACTAAAAGACAAAGGTTGTGTCTGTTCAAGCCTGATTTTAGGGAGTGGTCATCGGCCATGCCGATAGCAGACACGATAGTTCATTGGGCAGTCTTGTGGATGTTCTTTTATGAATCGTGGGTGTGTACTGGAAAATGGTTGGGTGGCGGACATGGTAACTGGGACGTGACACCCCCAAAGCAGGAAAAAGAATTGTGATTGTTGGTTTTAGAAAAAGTTTTGTATGGCTTTTAAGGATGTGAAATATATGGAGCCTGAAATTCCTCATCAGGGCTATGAGGATAGGCTTGTTGCTTTTATAGATGTTCTGGGCTTCTCAGATTTGGTTGATAAGACAGCACTGGATGTTAATAAGTTACGCCATCTTACTGCAGCCCTGAATAGTCTATACAATAGAATATGGGAATGGGAAGCTGATGGTTCTTTTTCCTCGTTTGCTTTTACGCAATTCAGTGACAGTATTGTGATAAGTTCTCTTGCTGATTCATCTGATAGTTTTGAAATGTTGCTGCAACTATTGATGGGCGTGATGGAATTGGTTGATGATTATGATATTCTAGTTCGTGGTGGAATTGCTAGAGGACAATTGATACACGATCGGACAATGGTTGTTGGACCCGCAATGGTGGAAGCTTATCATTTGGAATCAAAGAAAGCAATTTACCCAAGAATCATTATTGAGAAGGTGGTGAAGGAACAAATAGAAGCAAACGTTGAGGAATATATAAGGGTCCATACTAACTTGTCGGATGTCCCAAGATTCAATAAGTTGTTCAAAACAGACGAAGATGAATGGTGCTATCTGGACTATATTAAACCTGCGCCAGAATTCAATATTGAACTGAACGAGGATGACCATCTAAAGGTATTGGATGAGATGGTGAAAAAGGGATTGGAATCAACGGAAGAAAAAGTGAGGTTGAAGTATTTCTGGTTACAAAAGAAGATTGAAGAGGCAAGGAAAGCATAATTCAGGATATATTACAATGAGTATAAACGATTTGTATATAGGTTTGGTGATGAACAAGTACTCTTTAAGCGAGTGCTTGGCGTTGGCTAACGTTTATGTGCCACTCACTTCGGAGGAGAGGTTATGGGTTGATTCTGAATTGAATGGTTACAGCGATAAGTTTATTGTGCCTGATTATCGCAAACTGTCATGTGAAGTGAAGGCTAGAATCCAGAACTTGTATTCGGGCATTGTTGAGGATATTGACTTGACAGGCAAACCGATGGAAGATTTGGAGGCAATGTTGAATAACAAGCTGGGATTATCGGTCTATATGATGTATTTATGCCAAGGCGTGGAATCAATGGAACAGCAAGTTGTAGACCACAATGATGGCGATATCATAATGAAATTTGAGGGTTCTCCGAGTTTGGAATTGAAAAGCTTGCTAAGACCTAATGAACGTGCTTACAACTTTAAAACATTGTACGTTTATCAGACTAGCCCTGTCGCTTATTTGAAGACCACATTGTCTGTTATAAAGAACCGCTTGTTGAGTATTTTGAAGAATCATCTTGTCATAGAGGTTGAAAGGGATGAAGCTGCAGTTTCAGGCGACACAAAAAAGGAGAAAATAGTATTTATTAGCTATTGCTGGGAGAGTGATGAGCATAAAGCTTGGGTGAAACAATTGGCTAATGACCTGAGTGGTGAGTTTACGGTTCGTATTGATCAAGAACTACCCTTTGGTGTAGAGCTGACCAAATTTATGGAGGAGGCTGTTGCCACTTCTGACAAAGTGCTGATTATTGCAACGCCTGAATACAAGAGAAAATCCGATGGCCGTATTAGGGGTGTGGGGTATGAAACCTCACTAATAACAGATGATCTGGTGACCGACCAGAACAGAATCAAGTTTATCCCAATCATACGCAAGGGAACGAAAGAAACTTCATATCCTCGATTCCTGGGTTCAAGAAATGGCGCTGATATGACGGACGACAATAAGTATTCAGTAGTTTTAGAAGAATTGAAACGAAACCTTTTACATTATTGAGCGCTTTTTGTGCAGCGCTTGAAACGGAAAGTGCCTGAAAATGGAGGATATAAGATGACCCAAGACGAAAGATGGCTTGCACGATACAATGAGGTAAAGACTTTCATTGAGACCAATCACAGGAATCCATCAAAATACTATGACGAAGAGAAACGGATGGTGCATTTCCTGAAGGGGGGTAGGAAATTAATGAATGCTGGGGAAATGCCAGAGGATAGGATTGAGAAGTTTAAGGAACTACTTGCCCTGGTAGAAGATAATAAGCACTTGAATCAGTATCAGTGAGCGAGGGGGAAAAGAGACGGGCGACCGAAAGGGAGCCGGTCTCTGTGGGGAGCGGAAGGCTCTGTTGGCGACAGCCAACTGTGCCTGAGGCGGATAAGTAATAGCAAAGACAACACCATATGAAAGAACTAGTCCAAGGACAGGAAATAAGAATTGATAATCACCGAAGAGGTGCCGGTAGCATTGACTACTATGATGACCCTGCTAACGATATCCATCTTGACAAAACGGTTTATGACGGAAGGAAAAGAAATGGCAAATATCAAATACGTGTACCCCTTAATTCAAACCGCCCTGTTACAGTAAACAGAGATGAAAATCAATTCATCCCGAACAGAATACTTGGTGAAATTCAGACAGCATTCTCAAATAAGAAAAAGCGTGAGACGTTCGTGAAAGAAATAAGCAAGGTGCTGGGTCAATATCCTGTAAAAAATGAGGAGAATGCACAAAAGGATAGAGTATTCGATGCGCTGAAGAAAATCGCTAATGGTTTTGATCTTGGATGGGACGATGAACAGATAACAAAGTACCTAAGAAAAACCCAAACAAAAGGGGGCAAGTATATAGCTTTACTGACCAAGCAAGATTATACCTATTATCTCGCATATGAAACAAACCAATATGTAGTGGCTGATTATAAGAAAGTAGGCCATAGGTATGTCGGTGAATGGGAAAGAATATGATGAACAAGTTTCTAGACATAATAAAGTCCATTGTATGGCCTTTGATTGCCACTTTATTCGTCTTCTGCTTTGCACAGAAGATAGATGAGTTATTGGTTTCTTTCAATAACAAGTGGATGGCCAATTGCAACGAGATTGCAGGTGGTTGGGCTATTATTGTGCTTGTAGTGCTGATGGTCTTGCATCTGGTGTTGAAAAACAATAAAACTCAACTATCATTAAGCCACCTATGCTGGCTGGTATGTCTAATAATTGTGTATTACCATTTCCGTACCGATGAAACATATCGTTTCTGGAGTTTCTCTGTTGCCGACTTGAACATAGCATATACAGACCTTTTTGCCGTTCCGCTTTTTGTGCTGCTTGTCATTCAAATAATAACGATTTGCAACAAATCAAAACTGACTGGCGAGAATGGTTTGATCGATAAGGATGAACCCATAAAAATTGAAGATAAAGATTTACTGGGTTATGGTACCATTGTCAATGGACTTGCCAAGGAATTGAAGCTTTTGGATTTGAACGAAAGATCTTTCAGCATAGGTGTGGCCGGCGAGTGGGGAATGGGAAAAAGTTCATTCTTCAATCTGCTGGAAACCGCTATCCTGGAAGATGATAAAGATGCCATTATCATCAAGTTCAACCCTCGTTCATCAACAAATGTGAAGGAAATCCAGAATGATTTCTTCGATACTTTTTCTGCAGCTCTGGCGCCTTACAATTACAGCATAGCAAGGGATATGCGTCGTTATCAGGATGCATTGAAATTGCCCGAGCAGAACTTTGTTGTGAGATTATTGAGACTATTGCCTTCACTTATTACTGATAATGGCAAGAAGGCTATTAACAGGGTTATTAAAGTAATCAAAAGGCGCATATATGTACTCATTGATGATTTTGATCGTTTGACTGCGGAGGAGATTCTAGAGGTGATGAAGGTAATAGACAGAAACGGAGACTTCCGGCAGACGGTCTTTATAACTGCCTATGATAAGGAATATGTGAACAATGTACTGAAGGAATATTTGGGGCACGGCAAGAAGGAAACGTACACCGACAAATACTTCACTTACGAGATAAAATTGCCCATCCAATCAAAAGAAGTATTGCATGACTATGTACGTAATGCTATTTCTGAAAAGATTAAGACTGAAGAGACAGATACGATAAAAAAAGAGCAGCTCCTGTCGGAATGGGATGGAATATCACATCGTGTTTCGCAACAACTGCATACACTTCGACATGCGAAACGCTTTATGAATGATTTTTTGATACGATATAATCAGGTTAGGAATGATGTCTATTTCAGTGATTTTATCCGTGTAAGCTTACTCCGTTATTTCGATATAGGGACTTATTATGCTCTGATAGAGGGAAAGCTAACAAAGGGCGGAGGTCTATTTTCGGGGCCATTCGATAAAGTTCTTTATCAAGTAGATGATTTGGAGGCAAAATTGAAAGAGTGCTCACAATGGGAAGAATCAAAGACAATTGTGGAGGAATTGGTGGAGAAGCAAACTGAGCATGATTATGAATTAACTTCCAAGTATAAGAGATTGAGGTGGAGAGACTCGTTTGCTTGCTATTTCTACGACTATCAACCAGGAGGAGTTTACCACAAAGACCTGATAAAACTGTATGAAGCCGACAATGAGGACGACTCAATCAATGTATTACATGAATTATTGAAATATGATAAGGATAAGAATGCAGTTGATCAGTCACGTTATGTGACGGTTGAGAATTTCTTGCGGGCAAGGCCGATTACAGAACTAAGAAACGAGCATGATGTGACAAGGTTGTTCAATCTCCTTTGCTACCTTAACCAATTCATGGGCAGGTCAATCAACATTGAAGCGTCAATGTATTATTTGCTTGGCAAAGGAGCGGAAAAAGAGCTCGTCAAAATAATTGGTGGTGAATACAAGCAGTGTATTATAGATGCTATAAAACATAATCTAGAAATACGGCCATTGAGTTTGGCTTTTGTATTAGGGCAGATGTACGATAATATGAGAAAGTCTGACGGTGATGTCAACGATTATCTGTTTACGCAAGAAGAGATGAAGGGCTTTGTTGAGTGGAGTCAGAAATACTATTTATCTCAAGTTGATAATATAACGCCAAATAATTTGGAGGCGGTTGTTACGTTGTCGAGGATTTTTGAGGATTCTAGTAACGGTAAGAGTGTAATTTCACAATCAGCTCAACACGAGTTTGTGGCTTTTATTTCACTTCATGCCGATGAGTTTGTGAGCAGTGTTGTCAAGATTGTGAAGACACAAAAAGGAAAGGTTAAGCTGAATATTAGAATAGACGATTGCTTTGATCCTTCGGTGTTTTTCCCATGCGATGGGGTGGATATTCAACATTGGGTGAAAACTGAGGTGAACAGTATGTATTTATCATACATCTTTAACCGCCTACTTAGAGAGGAAGACAGGTCGATGATTGTTGATTTACTGCCAGGCGATTATGGTGTCGATGAAACTGTCTTTTCACAGGTATATAATGTTGTCAAAGCTGCTGATGAAATAGCAGCAGAGAAAAAGGTTATGTCGGCAATGAAACAACAAGTGGCTAATAGTATAGAACTGTTGTCGAACCAAACTGGTATTCCTAAAGATGAGGTGAGGTCCGCTATACAAAGGATGAAGCAGAAGGGTGAATTGAATGATACTCAGGCTGATGTGGCGGAATCTATACCTGCTTTTAAAAATGGCGATTTCGTAAGAATCAAAGATAATGACTTAGAGAAGTATCAGATGGCTCAGGGACATGCTTTCAATCTGTATAGAATACGGGAAATAGCTGAGAGTGGAGTACGTTTGGACGATGTGGCAGAACCAGTCTCGCCAGATAGTATTGAGGCAGTCCCTATAGACGGTGTGCATGACAAAAATGTGTATTATGACTCGATGGTGGCTGCATCTATCATTCCGGCAGGTGGTAAGATTCCTGTTCACAAAACGGATTATTCGTATTTTATGGATAAGTTTAAGAACTGTTTTGATGAGAATAATAAGACTTATGCAGATATTGTAAGAGAATGTGACTATCATTTTGTCCATGAGGTACAGCATTGGCTCAGGAAACATGGTGATGATGGATTGAAAACATATACTTTGGGCTATTAATATTTATGAGAGTCAATGAGTGATGGTAGCATAAAGAGACGGGCGACCGACAGGGAGCCGGTCTCTGTGGGGCGCGGAAGGCTCTGTTGGCGATAGCCAACTGTGCCTGAAGCGAAGAAAGGATACAATAATAAGAATCAAATAATAATGCAATATGTTCAACTTAGACAAGTTTATTTCGGACAGCGTAACGTTCCGTCCGACAAGTATGTTTGAGCCTGACATCAAGGCTAATGCGGAAACACTGGTTCGACAGGCTCACCATAAATCAAGGAAAGAAAGTTGATTTATCCTGAGCTTGTCGAAGGATTGGTCGGGCTGGCAGCATTGGTTCTATCTTAGGTTTATCGGAATATGACAACAGTATATATACTTCAATGTGCAAATGGACAGTACTACGTTGGTAGTACGAATAATCTGTCTGATAGACTGAAAGAACACCAAGGTGATGCAAGTGCGCTATTTAGGGGTGCGAGGTTTACTAAAGCCCATTTGCCAGTGAAGCTTGTTTTTACCGAGGAGTACGAGGATGAACATGAAGCGCGAATGAGAGAGCAACAACTACATGGTTGGAGCAGAGCGAAGAAAGAAGCACTCATTAGTGGCGATATAGAAAAACTTAAACAACTATCAAAGAAGAAAGATTTATCCTGAGCTTGTCGAAGGAAGGCTTACGAGGAGTTCTACATCCCGGGTGAGCGCATCAACATGAACCGCTTTATGGCATTGGGTGTGGTGGAGGAAACCACCCGCAGGCCTATGCCGGAGGTGAACGCTTTCTTCGAGAAACTGGAAGGACTCTTCGCCATGGAGGACTTCACAAAAGCCCAAGTGGTGGAGGCCATCAAGGAGTTTATCCCCAACTTCGAGCATGAGGAGAAGGGGAAGAATTTGGGCCAGAAGATGTAGTTGGTTACTTTAGAGTTTTGGGGTTAGAGTTGTTATATAGTTGAGAGTTTATAGTTAGTTGAAAGTAGTTTAATAGTAGTTTAATGGATTAATAGCTTAATGGTTTCAGGTCTCAAGTGAACACGAATCTTACGGATTAACACGGATTTTATAACCTCACACAGATAACACAGATTACACTGATTTATGGGTCGGTCTTCGACCTCAAAATCTATCAAAAATCTGAGAGAAAATTATTCGAACACGAATCTCACATATTAACACGAATTATTTCATACAGATGCTTTGTTCGCTATAACCTAAGTGTTTATGAAAACAAGTTCTCAACGCACTTATGCTATACCAAACCATTGCCCACAAGCAATAGCGTATTTATCAATACTCGCATCTGTAAGAAGGTGATGCAAACTGAAAGTGATGATGAAACTTCTGAAAGCCTTGTGTGGGTCCTGTCGGTATGAGAGACCTAATAGCTCAGGACAAGAGGAAGTGCCCGGAGCGGGAAAAAATATAAGAAGATAATACTATATGACCCAGAAACATCAGATACAATTATTTGAAGAGAAAAAAGTTCGTACTGTGTGGAATGATGAGCTGCAGGAGTGGTTCTTTAGCGTAGAAGATGTGGTTGAAGTTCTGACGGATAGTGTGGATGTTAGGCAGTATATTAAGAAGATGCGAAAGCGTGATCCTGAACTTGATGCCAGATGGGGTACAATTTGTACCCCTACTCGAATGCAGGTAGCAGATGGCAGGAGGGGGGGGGCACCTGTCCCTGGCATGGTAATCAGCAATTTATATACTTATTCCCTCATTTGTCAAAGTAAAAAGGGGAATGATGGCGTAAACAATAATGTTGAGTTGGCTATAGCCGCGTGAGAAATCCAC
>ODAI013745184.1_pt1 | contig 11374 bp, 10 predicted proteins | sample 1539321 | NCBI WGS metagenome assembly ODAI01 (sample SAMN02144231, study PRJEB22623) | gut metagenome | biome: sheep rumen | host: Ovis aries | place: New Zealand
AAGTATCTGAGTCTAAACTGTATTTGTAGAAATGTAGTTCTCGTCTCCTAAAGAGACTATGTATAACTTATGGTTGTATTTATGAGAAGCACGCGACTTCAGTCGTGTGAGACTTCACGGTAAAGATATTCCTGTTTATGGTGTTGCTCACAACGGTTCAAGAGGCTATTACAATATGGGCTGTGATGAGAACAGAATGAAGAAGGCTTGGGATAGTATTGCGGCTGAATACTATGGGAAGGCGAAGAAGTGACAAGTGTACAAACGTTATGACATACTTGATGATGAAGTATGTTTTATATAAACTCGTCGGAGTTAGGCTCTGACGAGTTTATATTAAAAAATGGTTAATATGTCTTAAAACCTTACGCTGATGAAGGGTGATAAGGTTATCGAGGTTCGAAAAATATGTCCCTATCTTTTCTCTTTCACTCTTTGATGGTACTAACACTATCTGCTCATCTAAATCATTCTTATTAAGATTTCCTATTGCACCGTTTCCGCCTGCAACATAAACATTGATGAATTTCGTATACCACTGGGAACTCATCAGAGCATTTACAAATTCCGGCTCATCAGAGGAAGCAAGCAGCATGAATCCACCATGAACTACACAATTATCAGGAATATCACGAATTATGGCATGCTTCCCAACTAATCTGCTTGATCCATTTGCAGATGTTATAAGAATATCTCCATTTTTAACATAGGGGATATTAACTGCTCCTTTATCTACAAATACATCATCGTCATGAATCTCAAATGCATCTTCGTTGATATTTGATGAGCGCAAAACACGCTTGCCACCATTAACAATATTATCAGGTTTATACGTTAAGCCTCTTCTCGTTGTGGCAATATCTGAATACTTACGCTGTTCCCAAGCAATAGTAAAATCACCTTGAGGAAAGCACTTAAAAATGCTATAATTTAGCTATAAGAGCATAATTAATACACAATATGTTTAGGTATTTTGTAACTAAGAATAATTATGAAATGAGGACATTTTATGAACAAACAGCAACTTGCAAATAAGATATGGGAATCAGCCAATAAGATGCGTTCTAAAATCGAAGCTAATGAATATAAGGACTATATCCTTGGCTTTATTTTTTATAAATATCTTTCAGATCAGGAAGTTAGATATCTTAAGAGTGAAGATTGGGAAGAAGAAAACATGATTTCAGATCTCAACGAAGAGAACGAAGTGATTGTTAAGCATATTAGGAAAACCTTGGGCTATTTTATCTCCTATAATGACCTTTTTTCTACATGGCTTAAAATGGGGAGGGATTTTAGTATTGATAATGTTGCTACGGCATTATCCGCTTTTTCCCGGTTGATCAATGATAGTCATAAGAAGGTGTTTGAGGGAATCTTTGATACACTTCAGTCAGGACTTACTAAGCTTGGTGAATCTACAGGTTCGAGAACTAAGGCTGCTGCTGATCTTATTCAGTTGATTCGTGATATCCCGATGGATGGAAAGCAGGATTATGATGTACTTGGCTTTATCTATGAGTATTTGATTTCTAACTTTGCTGCTAATGCTGGTAAGAAAGCGGGAGAGTTCTATACTCCACATGAAGTGTCTCTTCTTATGTCAGAGATTATAGCTTATCATCTTAGGGATCGCAGAGAAATCAAGATATATGATCCAACATCGGGTTCAGGCTCGCTCCTTATCAATATCGGTAAGACTACGGCTAAGCATATCGGTGGTAGTAATAATATAAAGTATTATGCTCAGGAGTTAAAGCAGAATACGTATAATCTTACTCGTATGAATCTTGTTATGAGAGGAATCCTTCCTGATAATATTGTTACAAGGAATGGCGATACTCTTGAAAAGGATTGGCCTTATTTTGATGAGAGTGATCCCGAGATGACATATAATCCTCTGTATGTGGATGCGGTTGTATCTAATCCACCATATTCACAGAATTGGGATCCAACAGGAAAGGATACAGATCCTAGATATTCACGTTTTGGACTTGCACCAAAGTCAAAGGCTGATTACGCATTCTTACTTCATGATTTATATCATCTTAAGCCAGATGGAATTATGACAATTATATTGCCTCACGGTGTTCTTTTCCGTGGTGGTGAAGAAGGGGAAATCAGAAAGAACCTTATAGAGAATAACCATATAGATGCAATTATAGGACTTCCAGCCAATATATTCTTTGGAACTGGTATTCCGACTATTATCATGGTTCTTAAGCAGAAGCGTGATAATACAGATGTGCTTATTATAGATGCGTCTAAGGGGTTTGAGAAGGTTGGAAAGAATAATAAGTTAAGGGCTTCTGATATCAAGAAAATAGCAGATACCGTTATAAGTAGAACCGATTTAGAGAAATATTCTAAAAAGGTGAGTAGAGAAGAAATCAGAGCTAATGATTACAATTTGAATATTCCAAGATACGTAGACTCTTCTGAAAAAGGTGAGAGTTGGGATATATATGCGTCTATGTTTGGTGGTATACCAGCAAGTGAGATTGATGAATTAGAGGAATACTGGGAAGCTTTTCCTGGACTTAAAGAACATCTTTTTAAGTTTGATGGTGCGTATGCAAGTCTTGGGGTAGAGGATATTGCCGAGTCGGTAAAGTCTTATGAAAAAGTAATAGCCTTTATAAATTGTTTTCATGCTTCATTTGATAATTTTGGAGAATATCTAAAAACAGAACTCATCAAGAATAAGTCAGAAGTAGTTATTCCTGGTGAAGAGACACGTCTTTCAGAAGAAATATTCAGAAGACTTTCTAATATACCTATGATAGATCGTTATGAGGCATATCAGATACTTGATGAAACATGGGGAATTACATCGGCGGACCTTGAAATAATTCAGACTGAAGGAACTGATGCAATTCGTAAAGTGGATCCTTTGATGATTTTAAAGAAGGTTAAGGGTGAAGAACAAGAGGTTCAGGATGGTTGGGTAGGTCATATTATGCCATTCGATCTTGTTCAAGATAAAGTTCTTAAAAATGAAAAGGCTGAGCTTTCGGCTTTGGTTAGCAAGTTAGATGAGATAGCATCGATTTATGACGAGATTCTTGATTCGTTGTCTGAAGAAGATAAGAGTCAGGATACTGTTAATGAAGATGGCACAGCATTTGTAAATGCTGTTGTGTCAAAGACAGCAAAGTCACTTCGAGCAGATGCGAAAAAAGGTATCAACTATGATGAGGATTCATATGAGAGAAAGATAATCAAAGTAGATGATCTCATATCTGAAGAGAAGAGTCTTAAGAAGGAGATTAAGACACGTGAAGATAATCTGATAACAAAAACGATTGACGCAATTGGTAATTTATCAGATGAAATGATTGAAGTTTTGCTATACGAGAAGTGGATTAAACCGCTTGAAACTAGACTCTGTGGAATGCCAGAAAGCCTTGTTCAAGGTTTGTGCGATAAAGTAAAGGCTCTTTCTAAAAAGTACGTGGTTACATATTCACATATCGAAGAAGAGATAACTGAAACATCTAAGTCTTTATCAGTAATGATAGATAATCTCACTGGTTCAGATTACGATATGAAGGGACTTGATGAATTAAAGAAATTGCTGGGAGGTATTTGAGTATGGGTGAAAAGACTAAAAAACCAGCAATAAGATTTGATGGATTTACTGATGCTTGGGAACAGCGTAAGGTTGGTGAGATAGCCGGTAGAACATATGGTGGCGGTACTCCAAAAACCAGTGTGGATGAATATTGGGGTGGTAATATTCCTTGGATACAGTCATCAAATTTATCAGAACATCAGTTATTTGATATAGATATTCAGAAACATATTACTGAGCAAGGATTACAGAAATCTGCAACGCAATTAGTACCAAAAGATTCAATTGCTGTTGTATCACATGTGGGGGTTGGAAAGCTTGTATTTATGCCGTTTGAATATACTACAAGCCAAGATTTTATATCTTTGTCCGAACTGAAGGCAGAACCTATTTTTACATGCTACGCTTTGTATAAAAGACTCCAAGAAGACCTCCATATTGTTCAGGGGTCCGCTATAAAAGGTATAACAAAAGAGGACTTATTAAGCAAAGAAATCTCTGTTCCGAAAATTGACGAGCAGAGAAAAATTGGGGATACCTTACGGGGAATCGATAACCTTATCACCCTTCATCAGCGTAAGTGTGATGAGTTGAAGGAAGTAAAGAAATATATGCTTCAAAATATGTTTCCAAAAGCATAGATAATGCACCAAAAACACATCTAAACCGTACTTAATAACATTTTCTGCTTGACAAGTTCGGTTTAAAGCTTATAATATTACTTGGGTGATAAAGATGAAAAAACTATATAGACGCGAAATGTATCTAAAACAAATCCGAGGATTTTATGATGAAGACGAAATTATTAAGGTGATTTCGGGAGTCAGACGTTGTGGGAAGTCCTCATTATTGGAAACAATTATGCAGGAACTAAAGGAAAGATCTGTTCCGGAAGAGAATATTATTTCAATTAACCTGGATAAGAGGCCTTACATTAGTGTGAGATCTACGGAGTCCTTGGAAAAAGTTATTGATGAAAGAAGTGAGGGTATAAATGGTTTAAAATACCTTTTTATTGATGAAATCCAGAATATAAAGGGTTTTGAGGAAGTGATTAACGCTTACCGGGAAGAGAATGATTATTCTATTTTCATAACAGGAAGCAACAGTTACCTCTTATCGGGTGAACTTGCGACAAAACTTACCGGTAGATATATAGAGTTTGAAATATCAACGCTTGCTTTTGACGAATATCTTGCAATGAAGAGATTTTTTGGCAAAGAGATATCTTCAAATCCGGAAGAAGAGTTTGATAAATATATGCTGGAAGGTGGTTTCCCGTATGCGTTAAAACTGGATTCTTTTTCGGATAAACGTGCATATGTTAAGAGTGTCATTAATGAGATTTTTGAGAAAGATATCCGTAAAAACAAAAAAATCAAGAATAAAATGCTGTTTGAAACCATACAGACGTATATCATTAACAATTTCGGCGCGACAATGTCCATAAAAGGACTATGTGAATATCTTGAAAACACGACAAAGTCCACGGTAAGGAAAGAGACGGTATACAATTATCTTTCTATATTGGAGAATGCCAAAATCGTTAGCAAATGTGCAAGATTTGATATGAAGAGCAAAAGAAGTCTTCGAGGTGAAGAAAAGTATTATTTGTCGGATTTGAGTTTTTATTTTGCTACCAATACAGATAATCGGATAGAGTACGGACCGGTGTTAGAAAACATAATATATAACTACGCCAGAAGTCGTGGCTATTCTGTAAGTGTCGGACGAATTGGAAAACTGGAAGTGGACTTCATTTTGAGAGATTCCAATATGGACTATTCCTATGTTCAGGTAGCCAGATACATTGATAATGGAAACATTGATGAAAATGGAGTTAACCTTACCGAGGAGAGAGAATACCGGCCTTTGGAGCAGGTTAGGGATTCATTTCCGAAGTATGTTTTAACATTGGATCGTCTGCTTCAAAAAAGAAGCGGAATACATCATAAGAATATCATTTCCTTTATTGAGAAGGGGGAAATATTCTAAAAATGCTATATGCACCGGATAATCACAGAAAGGATGGTAAAATATGGCCGAATTAGAATCTTTAATAGAAAAAATGGCCTGTCGATAAAGAGCTTTCCATAGCCCTTCATAATGATAGGTGTAATTAGCGGATGATGAAATACTGAAACTAACAAAATTACAGTTAGGCCAAAAGAGATTGTTTTTTCAGTGGAAGAACAGTCTCTTTTATTTCCATAAAAACAATTCTTGGGAACAGCGTAAGTTATCAGAGCTTGGAGAAATAATGACTGGTTCTACACCCTCTACTACAAAATCCGAATACTATTCTGATGATGGATTACCCTGGGTGACTCCTACTGATATTGAATCAAATATCGTTTCTGATAGCCCAAGAAAACTTAGTGAGGAAGGAGTCAAAGTTGCGAGGGTTGTTCCCGCAAATACAATACTATGTACTTGCATAGCCAGTATCGGCAAAAACGCTTTATTAACAGTAAAGGGAAGCTTTAATCAACAGATAAATAGTCTTACTCCTAATGCTGAAAATGATCCATATTTTCTTTTGACAGAGAGTGAAATCTGGTCTAATCACATGAAGAGAATGGCTGCTTCAGGAACGATGCAGATTGTAAATAAAACAGAGTTCTCTGAACTACTCACAATGGTGCCAAAGTATGATGAACAGAAGAAAATTGGCGCTTATTTTAGAGACCTCGACAACCTTATCACCCTTCATCAGCGTGAGCACATTTCAAATATTATTTGGAGGTGTAATATGCTAGAACAAGTTAAAAATACAGATTTATTTGCTGATTATTATTCTCAATGGGTTCATATGTATAAAGAGGGTGCTATTCGTAAGGTTACTTTGGATAAGTATCTTATGACTCAATCGTGGTTGAGAAGGTTGGTACCTGAATTAAAGCTATGCGATATGACAAGAATAGCTTATCAACAACTATTGAATGATTATGCCAAAAGTCATGAGAGACAGACTACCATGGATTTTCATCATCAATTGAAAGGTGCAATTTTGGATGCGGTCGATGAAGGGCTTATTGATAGAGACCCAACTCGTAAGGTGATTATAAAGGGTAAGACGCCGACTGAAAAGAAAATCAAATACCTTAATCAATACGAACTTCATACATTGCTTATGAGTTTGGAATTGAAAGATAAAGTTGGATGGGATTGGTTTATATTGTTGGTTGCTAAGACTGGAATGCGCTTTTCTGAAGCACTTGCGTTAACGCCGAAGGACTTTGATTTTTCGCATCAATCACTATCGATTAGCAAGACGTGGGATTACAAAGGTGAAGGTGGTTTTTTGCCAACGAAGAATAAATCGTCTGTCAGAAAAATTCAGATAGATTGGCAGACTGTAGTTAGATTTTCAGAGCTTGTAAAGGATTTGCCTGAAGATAAACCCATCTTCGTAACTAAAGAAAAAGTGTATAATTCGACAGTAAATGATGTACTTGAAAGACATTGTAAGGCTTTAAATATTCCAGTTATATCGATTCATGGATTGAGACATACGCATGCCTCAATCTTGCTTTTTGCAGGTGTATCTATCGGTAGTGTGGCTCGCAGGCTGGGACATGCAAGTATGACTACAACTCAGAAAACATATATTCATATCATTCATGAATTGGAGAGTCAGGATGTTGATCTTGTTATGAGGTCCATATCAAGTTTGAGTTAGTATTTCGATAATCTTATTGCCTTAAAATTGCTCACGCTGATGAAGGGTGATAAGGTTGTCGATATCAAAAAGACAATCACCTATCTTCTTCTGTTCCTCTAAAGATGTTATTGGAATCTCGACATCTTTTATTGCTCCTATAGGTAACTGTTTTAGAGCGGTTCCTGTTTGTCTTCTAATCAACTCTTTTTTTCCTGTTCCTGACAATAAAAATTGAAGCAGATACTTCCCATATAATTCAGTCTTATCTGTTCTCAATATTGCAAGTTGAGAATTGATATTCCAATCAGAATTCTCTTTATTTACATAGCCTAAAGCCCCTAACGAACCTCTTACAGCAATTACAATATCATCTTCAATTAAATGTCCAAAAGTTAGTAGTTCATGTTTTTCTTTGGTAATATAACTTGCCCCAGTAATATCCAATCGACCTTCCTTAAGATTTCCACCAGTAAGAAATGGTACACCCTTTTGGCTATCAGTCATATCAGATGCTTTTGGATATGACTCTCCATAGTTTCCATCCGTAAAAAAAGTTTTCGTACTTCCCAACTTACGCTGTTCCCAAGTTATCGTAAAACAAGGTTGAGTATGATTCGTGAAAATGTTATAATTTAGGTGTATAAAAGGCATGAATATGACGATTTGTTTCGTTTTGAATGGTAAACAATGATTTTGTGATGCCAATTTGTCACTGCAATACCAATCAGATGAACTGGGAGATGATATATATGTTGTAAAGCATGAGTTGAAGATTTCTCTTGGTGTGAATAGCTATGATGAGTTTGTAGAGAAGATAAAGGATAGCGAAAGAGAGTTTAGGGAGGGATTTACATGATAGAGTGGAAAGATAATAAGTGGGGATTTTTAAGAGAAACCAAAGAAAAAGCTATAGAAGCAGGTATTGATCTTGATACTGGATTGCATAGGACTGGTTTGGATGAGTATCTAAAAGTGATTTTTCCAAATACCAATGATTGGGTTCATGATAAGACTATTAAAGATTTGCCAGAAGGTGTTAAATCCAAAAGAAGACCAGATTATAGAAGCAAAAGTCTTATGTTAATAGTGGAATTCGACGGTTTACAACATTACAAAGATCCTAGTAATATTGCAAAGGATGTCGATTCAACAAAGTTTTATGAAGGCTTAGGGTATAAGGTCGTTAGAATACCGTATTTTATTCAATTGACTAATAAGGTGGTTAAACAATTATTTGGGGTTGAAGTTTCAGAGGCATTGTTTGATGAAAGCGTTCCTTTACTTGGTGTAAAAGGAAAGAACACGCCTGCTTACTTATGTGGTGCTGGCGTTGAAAGAATGGCAAGGGAATTTCATAAGTTTCCAGAACAATATAAGGTGAATTTGGATTTTTTAAAGTCTGCGGATGAATTCTATTCTGGGGCTGAGTTGTTGAAAAGTATTTATGATATGTATAATGATGTGTAAGTAGTATAGAAATAGAACAGAATAATAATAGTGTATAGTGGAGGAGAACGGATGTCATTATTGAATTTTCAAGACATTTTAATTAAAGCTGGAATTGAGCCAGCTAAGGTACAACTGATTCGACATAGTTTGAATGACAAGTTCTTTAAAGCTTGTTATGATGCAGATATGGTTTTTGAATATACATGTCATCAGAGTTCAAACTTTAGTAAAGGATATGATTATTGGGCAGTTTTTATAAGTAGAACAGGTACTTATGCTAAGTTTTATGCGTTATATCGAGTTGGAGAACATAGGCCTGACACTAGGGATACGCGTCCGTTAGGGATGCCTATTTCTAAAGATGATGATTATAGGGGAGATAATGCTGTTTATGATTTAGAGAAAGATTCATCATTAGAAGAATATGAAGGAAAACTAACGATTGATTGGGGAAAAGGAACTCGTATGTGGCATCAAAATGGCACTAATGAAAAGCCTATTATTTTGATTGCTCCTGATAAGAAAAAAGTGTTTACTGGATTTGAAAGTTTGGTATTGATGTATGATGAACTTAAAGAGATTATTGATAATGCTGAAGTTTATGATACTTGGAGAACAACGCTTACTTCTGTCTATGCGATTTACCTTATAGTAGATACAGAAAGTGGTAAACAATATGTTGGTTCGGCGTATGGGAAAGATGGATTGTTTGGAAGATGGTCAGATTATATTAAAACCATGCATGGTGGTAATAAAAGTATGAAGGAGATAATATGTTATTATCCAGAGCGATATCATGCATTTCAATTCTCCGTTTTGCAAATACTTCCTAAGAATTTGAGTGAGGATGAAGTAATTCAGATAGAAAATCTTTGGAAAAGGAAATTGTTGAGTATTACTTTTGGAATGAATGAAAACTGATTGTTTTGTTTGTTTCTGGAAGAATTGAAGTTACTAAAGAGGTATTGTGGTTATGATAATAATGAATGAATTAGATTCTACTAATGGTCTCTCTGATGATGAACTGACATATAGATTTAAAGAGTCAATCAGAATAGATAATGAAATCCGAAGAATAAAGGGCTTACCTATAGCGGGATATGATGATGAGAAGAATAAGGCATATATTGAATATCCTGATGGTAGAAGAGAGTACGTCGGAGAATAATACAAGCTATGAAAAAAGAACTTAAGTGGACAATATGCATATTTTCGTTCCTGTACTTTGTGGATCTGGTGATCATGCTTAAGATTAAGGATGTTCGATATGTCGGAGAGAATCATGTGAAGGTTGGGCTGGCGACTGTTAATTCATGGTTTCGGAATCTGTGGCGATATGATGGCGATACTGGATTTTCTATGATAGGGTATAATCTTTCGCAAGCATTTGGCGTTATATCGGTTTTGATGTGTCTGTTCTGGATAGGGCTTGGAATCTATCAGTATAGCCAAAACAGGGATTCGTCGGATATAGACAAGAGCCTGATCGCGACATATGGTTTATATGTGCTTGCGGTGGTATTTGGAGTGATATATAAGGGGCTTGCGGTTAATTGCGGGCCGGTCGTGCTGCCGGGAAGAGAGGTGGCTGGTATATCGTTCCCGTCGTGGCACACGATGCTGTATCTTGTGGGGATGGGAAGCACTACGTACCTCTCGGGATACTTTCTTGAGGATAAGAAGGTGAGCCAGAGAAGGATTCTGATGATAAGGTCATTATGCGTGGCTTTGATGGTGCTTGGCGTGTTTGTGAGGATGGTATCGGGTGTTGAGTGGCTGACGGATATAGTGGGAGCTGTGTGCTACACGATTCCGCTGTTGGTGGTGTATTCTTTTTTCTGTGAGGTGTGAGGGGAAAAGGAGAGGGGGATTACTGTAAAAGGAGATTTTATTATGAGTATTTGGCTGTTTAGAGCGGGGAAAAATGGAGAGTTTGAATCTAAGTTTTTGGAAGATAAAAGAATATACTTAACATGGGATAGGTTAGATATAAATCTGTCAGAATACAAGGATAGAGACATTCTTTTGAAAAAACTCTCTGAATTATATGATGGGGAAAAGCAAAATACTGTCAAAAACTGGGCTTCTCAGATATATCCGATTGCACATCGTATTGAAAAAGATGATTGGATAGTATTACCAAGTAAGATGTCAAGCACTATTCATTTTGGCAAAGTTATTGGAGATTATGTATATGACGATAGTGCGAAGAATCCTTTTTATCATTATAGAGCTGTTGATTGGTTTGCAACTGATATTCCAAGAAATAATTTTGCTCAGGACATACTTTATTCATTCGGAGCATTCATGACTGTGTGTAAAATTACTCGTAATGATGCTGAGCATAGACTTAAAGCAATGGCTGAGAATGGATGGAAAGTAAAGAGTATTCCACAAAAGGTATTTGCTGATGCTGTTGATGTTGAAGGTATTTCTAATACAAATATTGAAGAGGCTTCAAGGGATACTATTTCCAAATACATCATACAAAAGTTTCAAGGATATAAGATGGAACAGCTTATATCTGAGATTTTGAAGGCTAAAGGTTTTACTGTATATCATAGCAGGCAGGGGGCTGATGGAGGAAAAGATCTTTTGGCAGCTGGTGGCGAGATGGGGTTTGGGTCACCGAAAATATGCGTGCAGGTGAAATCCCATGATGTACCAGTAGATTCTCCTACATTAGA
>ODAI013867964.1_pt1 | contig 11372 bp, 9 predicted proteins | sample 1539321 | NCBI WGS metagenome assembly ODAI01 (sample SAMN02144231, study PRJEB22623) | gut metagenome | biome: sheep rumen | host: Ovis aries | place: New Zealand
TCCGGTTCTTCCGGATCTTGGGCGTCGGAAATGCGTGCAACAGCTCCTGCAGCAGTCCCATGGGGCACAGCCAACCGCATACCGTCCTGCCCAGCGACACGCCGAACAGCAGCAGGATGCCAAACACATACCAGCCGGCCGTGTGCCCGGAAGCCGCCAGCGCATTCTGCAGGCTTCCCAGCGGGCAGGCGCCCACCGCCCCGGGACAGGAATAGCAGTTCAGCCCCGGAACACACAGGGCCTTGACATTTCCCGTATACAGTTTTCCCTCCGCAAATCCCTTCAGATGGGCATTGTACAGCAGCGCGCTGTACACCTGCGCCAGTCTGCGGGTCGAAGGTCTGTGGCTCTGCCACCATGCACCGATCATCGTCAACTCCCCTCCGGGCAAGCGGCTGCTGCGCCCTCACCCCAGGCCGATACACTCCGTACACAGATTGACGGCCTTCACCAGGACGTCACGCATGCTGCCATTTGCGATGCCCGCCAGGATCAGGACAGCTGCCGCGGCAAACAGCGCCATGCGCAGGCGGCGCATCCGGCGGTCATTTTCCGTTCCGGACTCCCCTCCGCCGGCGGCCTGCCGCTTCCTGCCGGAGAGAGCGGTCTTCGCCGTCCGGGAAGAGAGCTGTCCGTTCTTCCCGCTCCATATCCGTGAACATGCGGCCCAGCCCACCGTCAGAACAGCTGCCGGCAGGATCCTGCCCGCCCACATCGCGATTCTCTCTCTGGTATAAATCCACCCCAGCGTGTCACCGGCCGCCCTTGCCGCGGCGCCCTCCCGGTAAATACTTACGGCCGCGGCGCAGAGCAGCACGGCCGTGAGTATACAGAGCGCCGACTGGACCGCTCCGGCGGTTTTCTTTCTCCGTTCATTCATCGTCATCGTCTCTTTTTCACGGGAAATACCTGTTTACGGGATCCATCCGGTCATCACATAGAGTGTGTCATTGGCCAGCAGATACGTCTCGATCCGGTACCAGCCCAGTTCGTCCAGGGCGATTTTTGAGAAGCGGTTGTCGTAGACCTCTTCCTTGAACCGCTCATAGGCATCCTTGCTGCCGAACTGGAAATGCCAGCAGCGCTCTCCGGTATTCAGCTCCTTGCGGACATCCGACCACACCTGATCCGTATACTCCGTATAGAACCACCCGTGCCTGCGGTAATACGCGCATTCCGTGGAATCGCAGGACGGAAGGACCGCCAGATCCGGCGTCGTCAGCGTGCGGTCCCTGAGCGCCGTCTCATCATTCATGCACATGTAGCCGTACTCCGCCTTCAGAACATCCGGCAGGTTCACCTCGTCGTCATTTTCAAAAGACCGGTCGCCGAACGTCACATCCGAGTGGTAATACGTCCCGTCCAGGTTCACGATATTCCAGGCGTGATCGCCTTCGCCATTTACCGAACCATAGACATAGAGTCTCTGGATCCCCACCTGCTGCAGCAGATACTGCATGCCTCTGGCGTACCCGGCGCAGACACTCTTTCCGTTGATCAGCGAGCTGCAGATATTCTGATCGTCCGGCATGCCCATCTCATAATCCACGTTCCTGGTAATGAAGGAAAATGCCGTCGCCAGCTTCTCGTAATTCGTCTCCCCCGGGCTGATCCGCGCGCGGAAGGCCTCCACGGTCTCCGCGATCTTCGCCTCCCGCTGCAGGCGCTCCTCCATGGAAATCGTATACTTCGGCACCAGCTCCGTGCGCAGCGCATACCGCATCACCGTGCCTTCTCCCGCGTACCAGAAAATCTCCGGATGGTCGCAGAGCACAAGCATCTCCACGGCGAAGATATGCTCGTGATCCGCGGTCCCGAGCGTAATGCTCTCCTCCATATCCATCAGCCCCTGATACAGCGCCGTATACAGTTCCTGGTCCTCCTCCGGCAGATGGCTGTAATAATAATAGGAAACTTCACCGTTCCCGTCTCCCTGCAGCACCTCCGACTCCAGCTGATAGGCGTAGATTCCCACTCCGGCAATCCCCGCCTCAGCCCCCTGCGCCGGAAGCGGTTCCGTCAGGAGCGTCACCTGCTGCTCCTCCGTCCCCGCATCACCGCCCGGGGCAAAAACAGCCGCAGCGAACCAGATCCGGAGCGTCTCCAGACAGTATCCAAGGACCATGCACACCACACAGAGCAGGAACAGCCCCGCCAGTCTGAATGCAGTTCTTCTCTTCATATATTCACAAAATCTCCCGAAAAATAGCCCGGATTCAGAACCTTTCACGTCCCGAATCGCTACCATGCTACCATCTTTACCCTGTCGATTCAACCGTTTTCGCAAAAATCCTCCCGGGGGACGGTCCCCTGGGAGGATTTTCCGCCCCGCAAAACCTCTCCCTCCAACCAAAACATCCCCCGGGAGCGTTTCCTTCTCCCGGGGGATGTTTTGCAGAAAACCGATATCAGATTGCCGGCTCTCCCATATACAGAAGTGTTCCGTCTTCCGTCTTGGAGAACCTGCACAGGAATTCATCGTAGGCAATCCAGCTTTCTCTCGGATAATTCGCGTGGGTCATGCCCTTTACGCTTCCGACCGTCAGCATCGGTGTGCCCTTCGCATTGCAGTACACATAATAGCTGATCTCTCCGCAGACATACCGTCTGGGCGTCTCGCTCAGCCCATAGAGCTTCATCAGATTTCTCAGGAAGGAAGCGATGTCTCGGGCCACGTGATACTCCAGTTCCCCTTCCTTCCGGTCAACGCACAGCCAGTCCGTATCACCGAACAGGAACAGGTACGGCACGGCGGGGTCAATCTTCTCCGGCAGCACCAGTTCGTGCTCCGGATCCACGATCGCAGACCAGGGCGAAACCGCCGCGAAAAGCTCCGGACAGCTGAGGGCCAGCTGAGAAGTCATCATGCCGCCGCTGGACTGGCCGCAGGCATAGATCCTTGTTCTGTCGATCGCATGCCGGGACTGTACATCCTCCACCATCTTCCGGATAAATCCGACGTCATCGATCCGCTCATTTCCATAGAAGCCATTCCACAACAGGATATTACGCAGTCCTGTAGGACGCTGCTGATATACTCCCGCCTCCGGGAATACCACGATAAAATCGCGCTCCTCCGCAACGCGGCTCATCCCGGACAGAGACAGGAAGGATTCTGCGCTGCCGCCGCGGCCATGCATGCAGACCACCAGCGGAACTTCCGCATCGCTGCCCTTCACACTCTCCGGCACATATTCATACCAGAGGCGGGTAAAGCCGTCCAGCTCCAGCGTATGCAGAGTAAATCCGTATTCCTCCGGATCGATGCGGTTCCGCAGCATCTTGCGGCCGAACCCTCTGTGGCGGCAGGCCTTCCCCAGGAAACTCCATACCGCGTCCACCAGTGCAGCATCCGGCTCCCCGGCAAAGCCATTGGTCACGCGGACCTGCGCGATTTTTTCCTCATTGACCTGGCTCTTCTTCGAAACCGTCGACGGGAAATAAATTTCATCTGCCCACTCATTGGCAAATTTCTCCGCCGCGGCGTCATTCTGCTTCATCCAATAGCGGCAGACATCTGAATTGCAGCCGGTATTTTCCTTCCAGGACATCCACACCGGCACCTGCGTCTTCACCGCGTTGATCGCGAGCTCCGTCTTGCCGGTCGTTTCCTTCCCCTGCACCACGTCCGCATTCAGAAGCGCCTGGCCGTTCATTTCGCCAAATGTCGCCAGACCGGCCCATTCGCTGCTCATCTTCATCACCGCCTGCTGGGCAATGACAGCGCCGCCGCCCAGGCCGACCGCGTAGATATTATCCTGCATCGTCACATAACCTGCGCGGGACTGAATCTTCACATAGACCTTATTCATGTAATCGGCATCCTTCCCGCCGAAATCCCAGGCGCCGTTCTCCGCCTCCATCACGTGCAGGAACAGGCTCTTCTCCTCCGCCAGAGCACGCCAGGGGCTGGTCTCCAGCCATTCCGGAACATTCGTCCCGGCCGGCGGTGCCACCACCACGCAGGGCTGATTATAATGAAGCCCTTCCTTCACATACGTGTAAAATCTGCGCTTCCCCTCTGCGCAGTCCGCAAACTCCTCAAAAAGCCCGGACACCAGGCATTCCTTCGTATCCGCCGGATTCACCTCGTACACACTCATATCCGCCGGAAAGGACTTCACTTCAAATTTACCGTTTCCCATATCGTCTCTCCTCCTTAAGCAATTCCGCGAAGAGCTTCATGCTCTGTAAATTCTGACTCCACTATAACAAACCTTAGATATGTTTTCAATTTTATATCATTTATAACTCCATAAATCCAGGTTAATAAAAATAAGGCCACGGGACCGTCCCCTGGGTGGATTAATCCACCCGGGGGACGGTCCCGTGGCCTTATTTTTCCACCCGGGGGACGGTCCCGTGGCCTGGTTCCCCTCATCCCTTCCCGTCCGGTTCAGCTAAATAACGGCGGATGGTATCTCTCCCTATCCCCGTCAGCCGGGCGATCTGCCTCACCCCCAGCTGCTGTTCCTTCATCCGGCGGATATACGTCCTTCGTTGATACCAGTCCAGCTGAAGAAATTCATCGGCACTGCTGCACTCTGTCACATTTTTCATCACAACCCGGGCATAATCGTCCGTCACGCCTCCCCGGTATTCCGTCATATCCATCACATCATCCTGATTTTCTTCGCAAAAAAATGCCAGGATCTTCTCCCTTGATCCCAGCACTTCCAAAGCGAACTCTACATCCGTAAGTCCGTCCGTTACATTCTTATACGCAAAATAACTGCTCCAGCGATACGAACCGGGACGCTTTTCCAGCCCGGCCTTCATCGGATTCTGGATGATATACCGCAGAACCGTCAGAAAATATCTCTCATCCTCCACCGGCTCGCTCCGGTACCGTCCCTGGAACAGATGTCCGACCCTCTCATATTTTTTATTGTACCAGGTGACAAACCTCGCGCCGATCCGCTTGAAGATCCGCTCCGGCGGCTCCTCCTCCGCCTTGATCAGCAGGTGCACATGATTCGGCATCAGACAGTACGCAAGCAGCTTATAGCCGCTGAGTTCCTTCGTGATCTGCAGCACCTCCAGAAATTTCTGATAATCCACATCATTTCTGAAAATGCGCTGTTTATTGTTCCCCCGCAGCATGACGTGATAGATACCGCTTAAGCTCAGTCTCCGGCTTCTTCTTGACATAGATCCCCCTTCCCTGTCCGTTGTCTCCCCGCCGCCCGATCGAAAACCGGCGGATGCCGCAGGCGGCGGAGTCCCATCGCCGTTCAGAAGAAGGATAGCACTTTCGTCGACATTTGTCCACAAACAAAACGTGTCAACTTACCATCACTTTTTGTCAAGGTTCCCTCCGGCGGCCGGCATTCCGCCCTGCTTCCACTGCCTGCCCTGGGCGTATTCAAGAAATGTCTGCAGCGCGAAGGGCATATAATTGCGCTCCGGCAGGAGCACATGAAACTGCCGGCAGCTCAGCGGTTCATCCAGGAGAAAATACCTCAGGCCGGAAGAAGCGGAACGGACCATGAGATCGCTGACAAAGGTGCAGCCGATGCCGTTCTTCGCCAGATGCCAGGCCGTCACCAGCTGGGAAATCTCCATCCGCACCTTCGGCTCGAAGCCGGCATGTTCGAAGAAAAGGGCAGCGCGGTCGCGAAGATTATTCCCCTTCTCAAGCAGAATAAAATTCAGCTCCCGGAACCATTCCAGCCTTGCCCTCGGCGCGGATTCTTCCCGATGCCTTCCCGCCAGAATATCCGCCTCCGTCAGGGAGGACGCCTCCGCCTCCCCGCTGACCGGGAAGCTCTCCGGCACCGCCAGCAGCACGCAGTCCTGAAAAGCCGTCCGGCCCTTAAAGGCATCGATGATCTCCGGGGCGCAGCTCAGGATGAAATCCACCTCCCGCTGACGAAGCAGGCCGGCCAGAGCATCCGCCCCCGTCTCCCGCAGTTCCAGCCGGATGCCGGGATACATGGCCGCGAATTCGCCGAGAAGCGGCGCCACCACGCACGTATTGATGAAATGCGTGCCGCCGATTTTCAGGATCCCTCTCTTCAGGTCGCGAAGATCGCTGATCTCTCTGCGAAGCTCCTCTTCCGTATCCATAATCCGGCGGATCGCATCGATATACACCTCCCCGGCCGGTGTCAGCTCCAGCGGATGATGACTCCGGTCAAACAGTTCACTTCCCAGACTCTCCTCCACGCGGCGGACCGCGATACTCAGGGCAGGCTGCGTCATGAACAGATGGGAAGCGGCCCGGGAAAAGCTCCGGTCCTTATACACCTGATATATATATTTCATATCCTGTTCCATAGTATAACCCTCCGGCAGCTCAGCGCTTCCCGGTCACAAACTCCGCGAACCGGCCCGCCGCTCCGCCCCTCTCCCTTCCCCGCATCATCGTCAGGAAAATCTCTCTGGTGTACGGAGTCCCCGGCACCGGAAAACGGTTCAGCTGAAAGCCCGACAGCTCCGAATCCGACCAGGGGATCACGGCATCCCCCAGCCCATGTTCCACCAGAGACGCGATGGCCCGTTCCGTCGGCGCACGGTAAACGAACTGCAGCCTCACCTGGTTCTCCTCCGCGACCCTGGTCAGAAAGACATCCATCACCGAGCCCTTCTCATACCCGATCAGCGGGCTGGCTGCAATCCCGTCCCAGTCACCGGGTCCCTCCTCAAGGGCAGAACTGATATAGACCAGCGGTTCCGACAGAATCGGGATCTGTTCCACGGCCTCCTCCTCACAGCGGGAGCACAGCAGCATATCGTATATCCCTTCCATCAGCTGCTGCACCAGCACAGGCGTATTCGCGATCGAGAATTCGAACTGCACCTCCCTGTTCTCCGGCAGACTCAGGAATTCATTCATTCTCCGCGGGAAATAATCACGCAGGAGAGGCGTGATGCAGCCGATCCGGATGATATTCTCCTTCTCCCTGGAGAGAATCTTCATATGGGCCATGGCCGCGTCCATCTCCTGCAGTATGCATTTCACATGCGTCAGGAAGGCCCGGCCCTCCCGCGTAAGCGCCAGGAAACGGCCGCTTCGTTCAAACAGCTGCACCCCCAGTTCCTCCTCCAGCTTCGCGATGGCGACGCTGAGGCTGGGCTGGGTAATGTGTAATTTCTCGGCAGTTCTTCCCATATGCCGGATTTCCGCCAGTGTGCTGAAGTACAGCATCTGATTTACCGTCATAACGCCCCCGATGCCATTCTAAAAACTTACAATAGTTTCAAACTAAGTAAACTAAAATTATTCCAATTTGTATTATCATATCATATACGATATACTGATTTCAACAGTCAATGGCAGAATACATGGAGGAGGTATGACATGAATTCAACATCCAGGACCGTTGTTGTAGGAACTCTGGGGGCCGGCTACGCCGCCCATCTTCACGGAAACGGCTACGCCAAAGTCTCAGGCGTAACCGTCCGGCTGAAAACCGTCTGCGACCTGAACCGGGAGCTGGCCGAGAAGCTGAAGGAGCGCTTCGGATACGAACAGGTCTGCACGGATTACGCGGAAATGCTTGCGGATCCGGAGATCGATGTCATCGATATCGTGACGCCCCCGTTTAATCACATCGAAATGGCCATCCTCGCCCTGCGCGCCGGCAAGGATGTGATCTGCGAAAAACCCCTGACCGGATATTTCGGGCAGAAGGGAGAAGAAAATGTCGGGCTCACCACAGCCCGCAGCAAGATGTATGAGGAAGTCATCGTCTCGATGGACCGCCTGAAAGCCGTTCTCGAAGAAACCGGGCGCAAATTCCTCTATGCCGAGAATTTCATCTACGCCACTCCGGTGCAGAAGGCCGCGGAAATCATCCGCGCGAAGAAGAGCAAGCTGCTCTACATGCGGGGTGAGGAAAGCCTCAAGGGCTCCAGCTCACCGCTGGCCGGCAAGTGGAACGGCACCGGCGGAGGCACCCTGATCCGCACCGGCACACACCCGCTCACCGCCATGCTCTGGCTGAAGCAGCAGGAAGCGGCCGCCCGGGGAGAGACCATCACCGTACAGTCCGTCACGGCGGACTGCGGCAACGCCACCGCCTGCCTGAACGAATACGAACACCGGCACATCGCTGCCCGCCCCGAGGATGTGGAAGACTTCGGCGTGATCGTCGTCACCTTCTCCGACGGGACAAAGTGTATGACCATCGCCTCCGACACCGTACTGGGAGGCACCCGGAACTACATCGATGTCTATACCAATGACAGCGCCCTGTGCTGCAATATCACCCCGACCGACATCCTGAACACCTATTTCCTGGACGAAGACGGTCTGGACGACGTGTACATCTCCGAGATGCTTCCCGCGAAGCTCGGCTGGAACAAGGCCTTCGTCTCGGACGAAATCATCCGCGGCTACATGGGCGAGCTGCAGGATTTCATGGAGACCATCGCCTGGGACCGGACCCCGGTATCGGATTTCCGGCTCGCCTACGAATCCATGAAGGTCATGTACGCCGCGTACCAGTCCGCGGAAGAAGGCCGGCGGATCGCCTTCGGCTGAGGGAGACACGGACGAAATCCACATTTTCCGCAAAGTGCGAGAGACTGCCGTCCGCGAAGAGACGGTTCTCATAAAAAGAAAAGGAGGCAACAACATGAAAATCAGAAAAATGACAGCATGGTTCCTGGCTGCGGCAATGGCTGCATCCGTGGCATTCGCAGGCGCTCCGGCGCAGGCGGCTGACTACTCCTCTCTCGAGGCAGTGGAACTGATCGGTGCGGATTCCTCGTCCAAAGGCGCGGTAGCCCAGCAGTTCGGCGAGCTGATCACCGCCAAGGTTGCGGAAATCACCGGCGGACAGCTCACCGTTGACTATCACACCAATGCGGAACTGGGCGGCGACGCGGATATCCTGCGTCAGGTACAGTCCGGCGACATCGGCTTCTGCATCAATCAGACCGCTCCGCTGGTAGCCTTCATCCCCGAAGTTGCCGTATTTGACCTCCCCATGGTATTTGCCAAATACGACGGCGCAACCATCGACAACGTACTGAACAACCCCGAATCCGAATTCTACCAGAAGCTCTCCGCAGCCTATGAGGCACAGGGCTTCCATCTGCTGGGCTTCCTGCAGAACGCCACCTACAGACTGACCACCTCCAACAAAGAGCTGGCTGCTCTGGAAGACTTCAAGGGACTGCAGATCCGTACCATGGAAAATGCCAACCACATGGCATTCTGGACCGCAATCGGCGCAGAGCCCACTCCTCTGGCCTGGCCCGAAGTGTACTTCGCACTGCAGAGCGGAACCATCGCGGCACAGGAAAACGCTGCGGACACCTGCGCGGGTGCTAATTTCCAGGAAGTGCAGAAATTCCTGTCCTGCACCAACCACATCCTGTATCTGAACCAGATCTGCATCGGCAAGGCCACCTGGGACAGCCTGGATCCGGCATATCAGGAAGCGCTGAATCAGGCCGTAGCGGAAGCCGCGGAAGAGATCAAGCCGAAGCTGGCCGAGATCGACACCGAGAACAAGAAATTCCTCACCGACGGCGGCATGACCCTGACCGAGTACGCTCCGGAATTCTATGACAGCATCCTGGCTCTGGACGGCGTACAGAAGCTCTATGCCGACATCGACGAGCAGGTAGGCGGCCTCGGCACCATCCTGCAGGCGGAGCTGGCGGGTGAGTAAAACAATCTGACGGTATGACAGAATCTTCGGATACTGCTTCATATACGTAACAGTGCAAGAGGGCTGCCGCACATGCGGCAGCCCGTTTTTTTCCACCGGAAATGTGCATGATCAATTTCATTGCATTCCCTGTATCTCTGCGCTACAATAGCATCACCGGCCGCCCAAACGGCACCGCCGGCAATACAACAAGCGAGGATCTACTTTTCATGAATACGGAAAACAGACTGTCATTTGCCTCAGACTATATGGAAGGCGCTCATCCGCTGATTCTGCAGCGTCTGCAGGAAAACACCATGGTCAAATCCACCGGGTACGGGCGGGACACATTTTCAGACTCCGCCCGGGAGAAAATCCGTGCAGCCTGCCAGGCCCCGGAAGCGGATATTTTCTTCCTGGCCGGAGGCACGCAGACCAATGCCGTCATGATCGACTCCATCCTCCGTCCCTACCAGGGAGTTCTGGCGGCGGAGAGCGGGCATGTCAGCGTACACGAAGCCGGCGCCATCGAATACGGCGGCCACAAGGTGCTGACGCTGCCCCAGCATGACGGGAAAATCCGTGCGGACGAAATCACTTCCTATATTAAACGGTATTACGAGGACGAAAGCTGGGATCACATGGTGATGCCGGGCATGGTATACATCTCGCAGCCCACCGAGCTCGGCACGCTCTACTCCCTGCAGGAGCTCCGCGGGATCAGCGCCGCCTGCCGGGAAGCCGGCATTCCCCTCTATCTGGACGGCGCCCGGCTCGCCTATGCCCTGGCCTGCCCGGAGAATGACGTCACCCTTCCGGATCTCGCCGCCCTCTGCGACGCCTTCTATATCGGCGGGACAAAATGCGGCGCCCTGTTCGGCGAAGCCGTCGTCATTCCGAAGCACGACTTCATTCCACATCTCTTCACCATGATCAAGCAGCACGGCGCGCTGCTGGCGAAGGGATTCGTCACGGGGATTCAGTTCGACACCCTGTTCACCGACGGACTGTACGGACAGATCGGGGGCAATGCCATCGAAACCGCCGGCAGGATCCGGGAGGCACTCCGGGAGAAGGGCTATACCTTCGCGCTCCCCACCTACACGAACCAGATCTTCATTCTGCTGGAGCGGGAGCAGGCCGCCGCACTGACGCAGCAGGTCGAGCTGTCCTTCTGGGAGAATCCGGACGACACCCACACCATCCTGCGCATCTGCACCAGCTGGGCCACCACCCGGGAAGACGTCGACCGGCTCATCGCCTGTCTGTAACCTCAACGGCATTTCCGGTACGTATTTCCAGCACAGGATGTCAGGAACAGTAATATCAACGGCATTCCCGGGCTCCGGGGAACTGCTCCGGCCCGGTACGCATTTCCATCACAGATTGTCAGGAACATCATCACACTTCACAGGAGAATCATATGAGACTTACAAGAGCGGGAATCAAGGAAAAATCCCAGTGGGAACAGGCAGGGATCGCCCTGCCCGGGTATGACGTGGAAGCCTGCGCCGCAAAGGCGGTCAGTGCGCCCCGGTGGGTTCACTTCGGCATCGGAAATATTTTCCGGATCTTCATCGGCGGGATCGCGGACGGTCTCCTCGAGGCCGGTCTCCTCGACCGGGGGCTGACCTGTGTGGAAACCTTCGACTACGACGTCGTGGATCAGATCTACGCGCCCTATGACAATCTCGCCCTCTCCGTCATCCTCCGGGGGGACGGGACGAGGGAAATGAAGGTGCTGGGCAGCCTCGCGGAAGCCGTGAA
>ODAI014594264.1_pt1 | contig 11372 bp, 6 predicted proteins | sample 1539321 | NCBI WGS metagenome assembly ODAI01 (sample SAMN02144231, study PRJEB22623) | gut metagenome | biome: sheep rumen | host: Ovis aries | place: New Zealand
GGGAACCGGGGGGGTTTCCCGACAGCCCCTGCGTCTCCTGCTTGGGGAAGAACCTGCAGGTCATTGTTTAAGACGTGGAGACAGAGGGGCGGTCCTTTTTACGCAAATCGAAGAATTTGCGTAAAAAGGCCCGTCCCTCTGTCTCTTTTTGCGAAACCAAACTGGGAATCAGGGACGGTTCCTTTTCCCACTTTTCGTAAAACGAAAAGTGGGAAAAGGAACCGTCCCTGATTCCCAGTTTTCAGTTGAACCCGTACAGCTTCTGCGCCACCGAATAGCAAGTCAGCATGAGCTTGCGCCCGGTCCTGCCCTTCAGATTGCAGGCGTGGCCAAGGAGACCGTTACGGATCTCCTTGTAGAGGGTCTGGTCTTTATTTTTCAGATACTCCCAGAGATGGTCCTTCTCAGCCAGGGCCTCCGCGTCGCCCTTTCTGAGCAGGAGGGCGGAGGAAACGGTCATCATGATGGACATGTAGTGGACCAGGAAATCAAGCTGTTTGGAGCTGGCCACCAGGTTCGACCGGTACTCGTCGATCATCATCCGGGTCACCAGGAGCTGCTGGTCCAGTCTCTTGATCATGATCTGCTCCTGCACGCTCTGATCCGCACGGCCGATGTAATAGTGATACATGGTCATGTTGAGGTAATACAGGGTCTTGACATAGACCATGGGCTGGAAGACAACCAGGTTGTCCACGTAGAAGGTGTGCTCCGGCAGGTTGAGCCCGGCCTCCCTCAGAAGAGCCGTCCTGTAAATCAGGGAGTGCATGAGCACGTACTTGTCCGCTGCCAGCGGCTTTTTGATCTCATCCCAGGTAAAAATCCTCTCCTCCGGGAAAAAGCCGGTGTAGTGCATGGTCTTCTTGTGCTTGGCGCCGACCTTGTCGTAGATATAGTTGGAAATGAAGGCATCCACCTCCGTCCCCTGCTCCGTCATTTCCTTCAAGATACTCAGGGCCTTCATGAAGGAATCATAGTCCAGCCAGTCATCGCTGTCACACACTTTGTAATACAATCCGGTGGCTTCCCGAAGACCGGTGTTGACGGCACCGCCGTGCCCCTTGTTCTCCTGGTGAACTGCGCGGACGATGCCCGGGAAACGAGCTTCATACTCTTTGGCTATCGCCAGCGTCCCGTCCTTGGACCCGTCGTCCACGATCAGGACCTCCACGTCCTCGCCGCCGCAGACCACATGGTCGATGGCCTTGCGCATATAGGCTTCTGAGTTGTAGCAGGGTATGGCTACCGTCAGGATTTTCATGTTTCTTCCTCCTTTTTTCTCCTGCCGATCCGGATTCCGTACAGGGAAGCGTAGGCCTCCAGGGCGCCCGGCAGCGGATACCGGTCCTCTATGGCCGCCGGATCCGCAAAAATCAGCTGCTTTTCGTATTCTTCTCCCCGTGGGGCGATTTTTATCTCGTATGCCTGCATTTCCCAGGTGAGATGGGTAAAAATGTGTCTGGCTGCGGGCAAAGGCCTGACGTGAAGGGCCATGAAGCCCAGCCTCTCCGCCTCCCGGACCGCGCCGTCCGCGTCCAGCCATCCAGTGACCGCCGGGAACTCGTAGAGCCCGGCCAGAAGACCTTTGGCGGGCCGCCTGCGTATGGCCATCCTGTCGCCGTCCAGCAAAATGAGTACCGTCCGCTCCTCGACCCTTCTCCCCGCCTTCACGCCCCGGTCGGGAATCTGGTCGGTGAGTCCCTCCCGCCTGGCGACGCAATACTCCGCCACCGGGCAGGCCTCACAGAGGGGCGGCCTGACGACCAGGCAGACTGCCGAAGAGAGGTCCATGAAAGCCTGGTTGAGCCTTCCCCAGTCGACTCTTCCGTCGTCTGTTGCCAGAAGGGCCTCCCTGATCTGCTTTTTCACGGCAGGTTTTGTCACGACCTCCCGGATTCCCAGTACCCTGGCCGAGACCCGGAGCACGTTGCCGTCGATGGCCGGCTCCCGCTGCCCGAAGGCGATGGATGCGATGGCGCCGGCCGTGTACTCGCCGATACCGGCCAGCTTTCTCAGCTCGGCTGCGCCGGAGGGCATCTTCCCTCCGTAGTCATCCATGATCTGACGGGCAGCCTTCTGCATGTTCCGGACACGGCTGTAATAGCCCAGCCCCTCCCAGAGCTTCAAAAGCTCATCCTCCGGGCAGGCGGCCAGGGCCGCAATATCCGGCAGGGCCTCCATAAAGCGCTCGTAATATTCCTTGACAGCCTCCACCCGGGTCTGCTGGAGCATGATTTCCGACACCCAGACGGCGTAAGGGTCATCCGTGCCGCGCCAGGGCAGGTCACGGGCGCTCACCCCGTACCAGGCCAAAAGTGACTTTACAAACTGTGGATCCATTGCTATACTCCATAACACCGGGCCTTCCGGGTGTCCTGTCAAGTTTAACCCGAAATGTCCCCGGACACAATACACTTTTCCCGTAAAACGTCATCCGACAACATAATAAGGAGAATTCATTATGGATGCCATCATTTTTGACGTGGACGGAACCCTCTGGGACTCCACGGAGACCGTCGCCGACTGCTGGAAACAGGCCGCCCAGGAGGTCAAGGCCCCTTCCGATCACCTGACCGGCGCCCGTCTCAAACAGGAATTCGGCAAGCTCCTGCCGGACATCGGTCTGGCCCTCTTCCCGGAGCTGCCCCCCGAGGAGGCCATCGCCATCTCCGAGCGCGCCTGCGACCTGGAAAATGAATACCTGCTCTCCCACCCCGTCCCCGTCTACGACGGCGTCCGCGAGCTGTTCGAGCGTCTTTCCCAGCGTCTGCCCCTGTTCATCGTCAGCAACTGCCAGGCCGGCTACATCGAAGTCCTTCTTGAGACCAGCGGCCTTACCCCCTATGTCACCGGCCATCTCTGCCCGGGCGATACCGGTCTCGAAAAAGCCGGCAATATCAAAAAGATCGTGGAGGACTACCACCTGACCGCCCCCTGCTATGTCGGAGACACCTCCGGCGACGAAGCGGCCTGCCGGGAGGCCGGCATCCCCATCATCTACGCAGCTTACGGCTTCGGCGTGGTGGAGCAGCCTCTTGCCCGCATTGAAAAACCCCTGGACCTTCTGAGCTTGGTCTGAAAAAGTGGGAATGAGGGACGGTTCCTTTTCCCAGTTTTCAAAGAAAACTGGCAAAAGGAACCGTCCCTCATTCCCACTTTTTCTCTCCTTACCAACGGGAAAAGGAGCTCTCCCTCATTCCCGCTTTTGTATTTCATCATGTATTACATTTTGAATACAATGACCGGAGTTCCGACCTCCACTCGGCTGTAAAGCTCCTTAGCCACCGAGTAAGGCAGGTTGACACACCCGTGGGATCCGGAGTACTTATAAATGCTGCCTCCGAAATTGCTTCGCCAGGTAGCGTCGTGGAGTCCATAGCCTCCGTAGAAGGCCATCCAGTAATACACGAAGGAGGAGTAGGACGGATTACCGTCCTCGTCCGGCTGGCCCAGCAGGGTCCGGTTCCTCTGCATGTAGTAGATCGAGTAAATACCTGTGATCGTCCGGCGGGAAGGGTTGTCCGTGCCGGTCACACAGTCAGTAGCCATGACACGCTCGCCGTTCTCATAGAGGTACATCCTCTGGTTGGTGATGTCCACCTCGATGTACTTGCCGCCGAAGGTCTCGTCGTACTCCTTGAAGAGGCTGTAGGCCGGCTCACGGTCGCTGCTGACCTTATTGCAGAGGTCATTGAAGAGCTGTTCCGACTCCGCCTTCTGGTCGATGGTATATCCCCACTCGTCAGTGTCAAAGAAGATATCCCCGAAGTTGGTGGAATGGAATACCCGAGTATTGTTGATCTGGTCGACCTCGGCGGCCATCTCGGCCACATACTGCTCGCAGTGGGCCTTCAGGTCATTTACGTTGATATAGTAGTAGCCATCCTCGTTCACAGACAGCCAGTCGATCAGGGTGCTGCGGTCCAGGACCTTGGTCTTTCCCTTGGGCAGACGGTAGGTGGTCACGCCGGCTGCAAAACCGTTCAGGTCATTCATCTGAAGGTTGAGGTCCGGGTCGTCACTGTAGACCGACGGCTTCTCATACATACCGTCGAAATCACGCAGGTCCACCTCTTCCGTGGTTTCATTTACCGCGTCGGCGACAGTCTTGGACAGGACGTCGAACACGATCAGATTGCCCTGGGTCTCCGGCTGGATGGCGATATAGTCGCCCTCCCGGATCAGGCAGGCGTCGGTCGGCGCTTTCTGGTAGTCCTCCGAGAGTTCCGGCAGGGCCCGAAGGGCCTCCTCCATCTGTTCCTCGTCAAAGGCGTAATCCTCGCCGATGGAGTGGGGCCAGTAGCGGTCGAAATAACCGACGAACCAGGCGAAAATGTTCTGCTCCCGGAGGATCCGCTGGGCGCCGTCATCCGGCACATAGCGGAAGCCCAGGTCTTCGTTGGAGAGAGTCTCCTCCTCGCCGTCCCGGAAGGTGAGGCGCAGGTTGTAATCCTCCACCCTTGCGCGGATGATCTCCTCCACCTCCTCCGGCGTCATGTCGCTGGCATCGATTCCGTTGATGATCGTGCCCCTCAGGTATTTGCTTCGGTAGCTCAGCGCGTAGTAAATGTAAACCACACCGCAAGCCAGCACCAGAGCACCGGCCAGAATCAGGAGGGCCTTGACGGCGGCCGGCATTTTCTTTTTCTTAGGCGGGGCCGGGGCCTCCGGCTCCGGAATATCCCCAATAGTGTCCGCGACGATCCTGGCCATGACCGCTTCCACGGTGGCGTGGTCCGGCGGGGCGGGTGTGAGATCCGGCAGCTCCGACGTCTCCGCTCCGGCTGTCTCTCCTGTCTTTGGACCGGCCGTTGCCTCCGTACCGTTAGCTGCCCCCGGATCCGTCGTTCCGGCAGCTCCCGCGTCGGCCATGCCTGCGTCGCCCTTCATGCCTGTCACTATTCCTCCGTCGGGAGCGACCATCGTCTCCTCCGGCAGTTTGTTCTTCTCGTTCTCCATTGTTGTCCCCTTACTAACTCTCAGAAGCTCCATACCGTCTTATCCGCAGGCTCCCTTCAAGCCCGCAGGGCGGAACATTCCTCATTATAACATAAAAGTCCTCCCGAAAAACATTAAATATCCAAAAAGCCTGTGCGCCTTTCAACTACCTTCCTGCGTCATGACCAGGATGGCTCGCAAAAAGAACCGGCCCTCCACGCCGGAAAACGTGGGGACCGGTTCTCATTTATCCTGGTTGATCAGCACTCACGACCTGGACAGGAATCCGCTTGATAAAAAGGCCGGCCATCCATTACTTCTTCATGCCGACGAACTTGTCGATGGTGGCGTAGAGCTTCTTGGGATTGATGGGCTTGGCCAGGTGATCGTTCATGCCCGCGGCAAAGCTCTGGCGGATGTCATTTTCGAAGGCCGCTGCCGTCATGGCGATGATGGGGATATCCCGCGAGTCGTGCCGGTGCATGTTGCGGATCCGGCGGGTCGCCTCCAGCCCATCCATGACAGGCATCCGGATATCCATGAGAATGATGTCGAAGTCCGTCTCACTGTCCTTATAGATCCGGACAGCCTCCTCGCCGTTGATGGCCCGCACGACCGTAAAGCCGACTTCCCGCAGCATCCTGTCAGCAATTTCCAGGTTCAGCGGATGGTCCTCCACCACCAGGGCCCGCTTGTCGGAGAAATCGTAGGTCTTCTCGACGGCCTTCTGGCCTACGTTGGGGCCGGGCGCCTCCTCATAGACGACCGGCAGCGTCACCGTGACATGGAACTCGGTGCCCTTGCCCGGCGTGCTGTCCACCGTGATGGTGCCGTCCATGGCCTCCGCGTAGTTGCGGGCCAGGGTGAGCCCGATGCCGATGCTCTCCCGCTCTCCTTCCACCGTGCCTCCATATTCAAAGGGGGCGAAGATGTCGGAAATTTTCTCGCTGGAGATTCCTACGCCCGTATCGCTTACCGTGAATTCCAGCGTCACGTCCCGCTCCCTCCGTAGAAGCTCGGAGACAATCAGCCGGACCTCCCCGCCGTCAGGGGTGAAGGCGACTGCGTTGTCCAGGAGCTTGATGAGGATCTGCTCCAGACGCCGCCGGTCCGCCAGGACCCTGGGCGTCACCAGCTTCCTGGTCTCCGTATAGAAATGAAGACCCTTCTCGTCGAAACGTGGACGCATAATGGATTCCAGGGCCCGAATCAGCGCCCGGATATCCAGTTGCTCCGGCGTCAGCAGGATTGTTTCACCCTCCACGGCCCTTAAGTCTAAGATATCGTCGATGAGGCCGCTGAGATAGAGGGCGGCGGACTTTATTTCCACCAGATAGCCCTCGATGGCGTTGGGATCGGTGGTCTCCGCCATGGCGATCTGGGTCAGCCCAAGGATGGAGTTGAGGGGCGTCCGGATGCCGCGGCTGATGTGGGAGAAGAACTGGTTCTTGGCCTCGGCCGCGCTCCTGGCTTCCTGGAGGGCCTGGCGCAGAGAGTTGGTCAGCTTCTCCTCGTTCACGAAGGCTTCCGTCACATCCTGCATGGCGAAGCAGATCCACCTGCCCACGGAATCGATCCGGTAGAAGGAGGCCTCCTTGCGCAGGGTCCGTCCCTTGCTGCTGCGGATCGTGAAAAAGACCCGGTAGGCCCGGCGGGTCATAAGTTCGCGCACCACATTGTCGAGACGCAGGCTCTCAATGATCTGGTCCACGTTCATGTCGATGCACTTGCGCCGGAGATAGGTCTCCATGTTTTTGTCAAATGTGCCCCTTCTCTCCAGTTCGTTCTCGACCAGGATCTTCCTGCCCGCGTAGACGTCCTCCATCCTGCCGCTGGCGGCATCCACCAGGAGGACCATGTCATACTCATTGACCGCCACCGAGTGGAGGAGCAGCTCAATATTCTTCTTCTTGTTGATATCGGTCGTATAAATGATGGCCTCAATGTCACCGGAGACCGGATTCCTGGACAGGGTGTAGGAGGATTCGATCCAGCTGGGCTGATCGCCGTCCACATAGTACCTGTGCTCCAGCGCCCCGCTCAGCTCGCCGCGGTCGAAGCATTCCAGGAGAGCTTTTCGGTTGAAAATCCGGCTGAAGTTCCGCTCGTCCTCCAGTGTGCCGCAGCGCTTGTACTGATATTCAAAGAAATCGTCGGCATTGTCGGGCAGGTCCTTCATTTCCTGGATCGCGTTCCGGCCAAGGGGAAGTTCCACCGTATTCCTGGTCAGATTCAGGCGGTAGGCGCCCAGGGCATTGGGCGCGACGTCGCTCAGCATGAGGAGCTGGGAGGAAAAATGCTCCTCCAGCTTTCGCATGCGCACATAGTCCGCCGTCCTGTCCAGGATGTAGATAATGAGGCAGTTGCGGCCACTCACGACCTCCCGCCTTCCCGTGAGCTCCAGGCACATCCTGGTCTGCTCATAATAGTGGCGCCACATCATAGGCCTGCTGACCCCAGCCTCTTCCAGAGCGTGCAGGGGATACGTATCGTCCCCATCGCTCAGGACCTCGTGCAGTTCCGGGATCACCGCATTGTCTGTGATCTGGGGAAAATACAGGGACATCCGCTCGCTGGCGTGCAGGACCCTGCCGCCGGCGATCTCCCAGATGAACATGCTGATGCCGGTATCCCGCAGGACCTTCTCGATAAGATTCTGATCATATATGAGATCTCCCATAAAATGAAGCCCCCTTCCCGGTAAAACTCACGCTACTGACTTCTATCAATTATATCACAGTTCGAATTATCAGACAATATTGCCCGGACAGCTTGGGCAGAACTTTGTCCTGCAAATGTATTCCGCCGCATAAAAGCTTTGCGCAGTGTCCTCATTTCTTTTATACTGGGAGAAGACACGTGATGACCAATAAAAAAAGGAGATTTCCCTATGCCCGATATACCCTGGAGAATTCAGTTCGAGCTGGCCCTGATCCCGGTCTACGGCCCGGAACGGGCGAAGCGGTCCGCTTCCGTCCTCCTGCCCGCCATCCTGCGGGATTTCAGAAAAATGCTGACAAAAAATGCCCCCGGCGTTCTCGTCTCTGAGGACTACAACACCGAAGACAGACTGACGGTGATCCATGTGACCGGCGAGCGGCTGGTCAAGGGCCGGAGCGAACGGCTCATCCTGCGTTCCCTCCGTGTGGGCAGCGCGGAGATCACCCTCCACCAGATCATAGAAGGAAAAGCCGGCGAACAGATCTGATCGCCGGCTTTTTTTATTTGAGTTAAACTAACGTCCCGCATTGATGCTAAGGAACCCCCAGCATCACACCTCTTCCGCCTGCCGCAGCTTTTTCAGGAACTCAGCCGCATCGTCCGGCGTATCATCGAGGTCATCGCCCACGTCAACGTTGAGCGGCGGTTTCTTGAAGAAAATGTCATACATGACCGGCACGATATAGAGGGTCATGATGGTGGCATAGGCCAGACCGCCCACGATGACGATGGCCATGCCGCTTCCCATCTGAGAGCCCATGCCCTTGCCGAAGATCAGCTTGAGCATGGCCAGAATGGTAGTCAGGGCCGTCATGAAAATGGGGCGCATACGGGTAGTACCGGTAGCCACCAGGGCATCCTCCCGATCAAGGCCGCCGATCCGCAGCTGATTGGTATAGTCGACGAAAACGATGCCATTGTTGACGACCGTTCCCATGAGGATCAAAAAGCCCATGAGGGAGAGCATGGACAGCTGCTCACCCGCGAAAATAAGACCCAGCATACCGCCGGTGAAGGCCAGTGGAATCGTGAACATGACGATGAAGGGCGACAGAAGACTCTGGAACTGGGCCACCATGACCAGGTAAATGAAAAGCAGGGCCAGCAGCATGAGCTTGACCATCTGCTCGATCATATCGTTGATCTGGCTGGTCTCACCCTCGATCTCGATCCGAATGCCGTAGGGCGACTGGTAGTCGGCGAGGGCGGTCTCAAGCTCTCTGGACAGAAGGGCAGTGTTATAGCCCTCTGCCGTGGCCGCTGTCACGGAGAGGTACCGGGTCAGGTTCTGGCGGGTCACGCTGGAGAGGGCTTCCGTCTCCTCAAGATAGGCGAACTCGCCCAGCTTGTGGACAGTGGAAGTCTCCTCTTTCTCTTCGCCAGACGTCTTCTCCTCAGAATCCTTGTCTTCAGAAGACTGCTTATCTTCTTTTGTATCCGCCGAAGTCTCTTCACTGTCGGCGTCTTCAGCGTCCGCCGCAGTCTCATTGCTGGCCGCTTCCTCTGCCTCCTGGGGCTCAATTTCCTCGCCCTCAGCGTTCTCCGACTCATTTTCCGTGGTATCTTCCTCCTCAGAACTGCCCCCGAAGAAGTCAAAGCCGGCCGTCTGCCCATCTTCGCCCTCCTCCATATCGAAGGAGAGCCCGTCCAGGGCAGAGGCATCCATGCCGCCCATGTCCATCCCGGACTGGCCGGTCATGCTGGCGCCCTCGATCTCCAGATCCAGAATATTCTCCCTGGTGAGTGCCCTGGAATTATCTTTGATCACGACCTGAAGCTCATAGCCGCCGGAAGTGATCCTGGTGGAATTGGCCGAAGTGGTCATGCGCTCGGCGATGGCCGCGTAGATCTGAGCCACCGTGCTGCCGGAAGCCATGGCCTTGTCCTTGTCGATCACCAGGTGGAGGGTCTGCTCAGCGTCCTCCGTCCCGTTGGAAATGTTCTCGAAGCCCTCGATTCCCTCGACATAGCCCATGACATCCTCGCTGACATCCACAAGCTGGTCCAGATCGTCTCCGTAAATATTGACGGTCAGACCGGAGGACATGAGAGCGCCCATGTCGCTCATGCCGCCGGCGCTGGCAGAGACTTCACAGTCGATGCCCGCCGTGGCCTCCGTGATCCGGGTGCAGAGATCCTGAACCGCAGCCGCGTCGTCCATGCCGCCTTCCATGGTGACATAGCAGACATAGGATCCGTAGGAATCTGAACTTCCCGCGAAGCTGGAAATGAGACCCGTGGTACTGGCCGCATCCATGACACCGACATCCAGCACGCCCTCCAGGCCGGAGATAGCCTCCATGACCTGTCCCGCCTTCTCATAGGAGGTATGACGGTCGTCCGTCTCCGGTGTGGTGATGGAGACCTGGATGTTGTTGCCGGTCATTTCCGGAAGGATGACGATGCCCATGTTGATGAGCCTTGCCACGCAGATGCCCAGAAGAATCACCGGCACAATAATGCTGATCAGCTTGTGCTGCAGGCACCAGCGAAGGCTCTGGCTGTAAAGATCATAGATCTTGCTGCCGGCGCCATCGCCCTTTGTCTTCATGGAACGGAAAACGGTGCTGGAGGCAGCCGGCACAACGGTCAGCGCTACCACCAGAGAAGCCAGAAGACAGAAGGAAATGGACAGAGCCAGGGGAACCAGGAGTTTGCGCACCGTGCCCTCAGTGAAGACCATGGGGAAGAAAACGCAAACAGTGGTCAGTGTCGAGGCCACCAGGGCTCCGGACACCTGACGGGCTCCCTGAACGGCAGCCCTGGGAGCTGCGACGCCGCGGGAGCGGAGACGGAATACATTTTCAATGACGACGATGGAGTTATCCACCAGCATACCGATGCCCAGGGACATACCCGAGAGGGTCATCATGTTGAGGGACATATCCGTAAAGTACATGAGGACCAGGGCAAAGAGGACAGACAGGGGGATACTGATGCCGACCAGGAGGGTCGGGCGGAGGTCCCGCAGGAAAATGGCCAGGATCAAAATGGCCAGGGCCGCGCCGACCAGCATGCTCTGGACGATATCATTCACGATCAGGGTGATGTATTCGCCCTGGTCCATGAGCGGCACGATGTGGAGCCGGCTTTCAGAGGCCATGAGCTCATCCATCTGCTTCTTGATGTCCCGGGAGACCTCGTTGGTGCCGGCGGAGGAGCTCTTGTAAATGCTCAGCACAATGGCCTGCTCCCCGTTCAGACGGGCGTATGTGGCGTCGGCGTTGTCGATGACCGTGATATCGGCCACGTCCTCGAGCCGGACCGTACCGATCCCGTCGATATCGGCGAGGAGGGCGCTTGAAATATCACTCGGATCCTGGAATTCATCGCCCACCTTGAGGAGCCAGGAATTGTCATTCGCATCGTCAATATAGCCGGCGGGCATGGAAAAGTTCTGGGCATAGATCATGCCGGCCAGGTTCTGGACGGTGAGAAGGGAGTCCAGGTTTGCATTTTCCAGAGCCTTCTCCTTGGCGGCTTCGTACTGGTCCAGGGCCTGGTCCAAAGCGGACTCAGCGCTGGAGAGCTGGCCGGTGGCGGAGGAGAAGCCCACGGCGGCATCCAGCTGACCCTGGGTAAGGGCCGCAAAGGCCTCCTCCATGGTGTCCATGACACCGGGAACATTGTCCAGAGCGGCAATCACCGAGTTCAAAGCTCCGTAGACGTTGCCGGAGGAGGCGGGAACACCGCCGCCAAAGCCGTCCGCGATA
>ODAI010269896.1_pt1 | contig 11371 bp, 15 predicted proteins | sample 1539321 | NCBI WGS metagenome assembly ODAI01 (sample SAMN02144231, study PRJEB22623) | gut metagenome | biome: sheep rumen | host: Ovis aries | place: New Zealand
ACATTCACGGCTGTGTCTTTGTTGATGGGGACCCGGTTATCGTGAATAGCAAGGAAGAGCTGCTGAAACTCGCAAAGGCTTTGGAAAACAAATAAGGGATGCCGATCAAGCACCCCATACACATCTACCACCTAAATCCGCATTTCGCTTTCAACTCTTCGTATATCTCGGCGGTCTTGTTTGCCGTAATCTCTTCTCGCTGCTCCTTGGTGTAGCCTGTCCAGTCCTGTTTAGCGGCCCAATCAAAGGACTTGCCGATGCTTGTCCATAACAGGTCATTCTTGGTAATCATCGTCTAATCCTCCATTCGTTTAGTTGAACAGGTTTTCCCCTTGGGCAATCAGTTCGTAGGGTATCCACATTGCCCCATATTCCCAGTAGTGGTTCCTGAATATTGTCCAGGCATCAATGATATCCTGCTTGGTATAGCTCTCCGGAACATCTTTGATGCAAAGACCATCAGCAACAATCGCTTTTGCCTCTGGGTAGTAGAACACATTGACAATCCCGAAATCATTATCCTCAATGATGTAAGTCAATTCTTTTTTCATATCTTATTGAATTATAAACTGTTATACTTAATAACCAATTATCTTTGCAACCGCATCGTCCATAGCATCAACTATTTTCTTTGGGTTGTTAAGGTCAATATCAAGGTAATACCAGTTATCAGGGACGCAGTAGTCGCCGATAAACTTGTCCCTGATAAAGAGGCGGTCTTTCCCGTATCTCTTTTCAATGGAGAACCTTAAGTCCGCATCGTCATTGACAATGGTTTCGCCGCTCATAAGAGCCTTCACGACATCCTCTTCCTTGGAGAAGATGGTGGAATTGGTAATGTAATAAGTCTTCATTCTAAATCTTCCTTTGTGGTGGGCTATATCGCAAGCCCCGTAATTGCCCCAGAGGTTTTGATGAGGTACTCCGGGAAACGACCTCATAATCATCGTAATCCCAAAAAGCGGTGCGCAATCCGCCCTTGCAAGGCAATATGCAACTTGCCCTGGTATCCAACAGGCTCACGACACGCTTGCATCCGTATCATTCGCCTTGAAGTATGTCTGTCGCTCTTGAAAACAAGAAGAGCCACACGAGTTGTGGCTTTTGCAAGAGGAGGCTATTCACCCCCAGCGCCTTTAGACCCCTTATTTTTATCCCGGTGTGCCAAGTAGAGCCACAATAACTGCGTCCGGTCAAAAGCCCGATTTTTGGGCCCTTATTCTAATACTAATATACACAAAAATTGGGCCAAAAACAAAAAAATCAGCAAGAAAAATGCGCTTTTTTCTTACTGATTATCAGCAACTTACGAGCTTGCTCTTTGACCATTGGAAGGGGCTTGTCTCTGGGTGTTTCTGGGGGCGTTTTGAGCCCTTGCGTTCAGCATAGAATTGGCCGACTGCTGCCGTGCAACCCTTGTCTTCCTTCTCCTGGAGCTTGGTGGTTCCGGTAGAGCTGCTGAATGCGCTGCGTAGGTGTTTTCCAGCCAGGAGAACAGATTGTCGGTTATGGCCAGCACGCTGTTGTAGTCCGGAGTTGGATGCATAAAGGCATTGAGTGGGAAAGATGTCTCCTGGCCCATATACAGGACATCAATCATAAAGGCCTCGTTATCGTGGTTGAGCTCAAAGTAGGCCGTCTGGTCGTAGTACTTCGTCTTCCAGAACTGATCCTTGCTATTCACGACAAAGTTCCACAGGTATCCAGCCATCACCTCCTGGGGCGAGGACTGCATCATTCGCTTGATAGCATCTATTCGCTTTCCCATACTATTCGCCCTCCCTTGCATCTTCAATCCATTCAACCTTTTGCCAGTAGCGTGAAAGCCCTCTGGAAATTGCCTTCTTGGTCTGGAGGTCCTTCTTCTTGCCCTTCAAGGCTTCACTTATCTTGCGGCGTTGTTCATCGGGCATTCGCCGCCTCACCCGGTAATTGTTTGTTTGCCTCATAATTCATTCATTTTCCAATAAATAGTGCTTGGGAATGAAAAGTTGTGGTAGGTAGCCCTTTTTTGAGCCGAAAAATTAGGGGAAATTGTTTGCGCACAACAGTCCGCCCGATATAGCCAAAAGCCCCAGGGACCCGGAGGGGAGGGCGTTCAGGAGACCGGGGTGGGGGTATAACCGGGGCATACGAGGCGTTTCCTGCCCGTTAAAGCGACCCAAATCACACCGGAAATAGATTTCTCATCTCTGGGCCAGAACGCAGCAGAAGGCAGGAAAACGGACAATTCGGGGCAATGAAATACAACCATAAACCCTGTTTTCCTGGATACACATTTTTCAGTACTTCAGCTTCTTGCACACTTCCAACTCACGCTCCAACCATTCCTGGTTTTCGTCAATGTAATGGACCAGCTCAACGAACCCTTTCCACAGGTTCAACATTTCGCTGTTTCGGGGAGCCAAATTGGACAAATCGGTAAAATTATCGGTTTGTCCTTTTTTTCTCCGCAACTCCCTGATAGCAAGCTGTATGTAAAGAGGGTTTCGTTCTTGGATAGAGGTTCAATATCGTCGTTTTAGGAATAATATTTGCTGTGTTGCAAGAAAGGATTTCTTATGAGAATGCGTTTTCAGTATTACATCCTCTTGCTCTTGCTCTGCAATTCGCCAATGGCATTTGCGCAGCTTGAGGCAGGTTCTGTTTCTGCTGGTATTGCTTCACAGAAATACACGAAAGAATCCGCGAAGAGAGCTCTCAAAGATGGGACGGCAAAACTTATAGTTCTCAGCGGAGCCTCGCTATCTCCCAACGTGAGACAAGACGACTTGTTCAAAACGAAATATGGGGTTGGTTATGAAATCAAGGGTGATGGCCTGGACGGGACTCCACGGGAAATGAAGAATTATAATTATACAATTTTTGCCTGGCTTGAGGAGAAGTATGGGAAGGGGTGGCTCAACGATGTTCGAAAGGATGTGGTAGGATATGACAAATGGGTTCTCTATCAAGACGCCATTCCATATATGCTATGTAGCACGAAACCGCGTTTCAATGGCGGTACCGTTTCCGATTTCACTGGATGGGTAATCAATCATATGGAAGTAGATGAGAAAGACAAAATCTCCAGTAGCGTATTGGTTAGGGTACTCTTATCGGAAGAGGGGGAAGTGATTGACGTTGATGACATCAGGGAAGTTCCGTCTCTTCTGACAGATCCTTTTGTCAAGGCTATCCATAAAGCACCAAAATGGAGTCCTGCATATCATGAGGGGAAACCTTGCAAGGTCATTCTACACTTGCCTGCTCATATAGACTATAGGTAGGATTGTCTTAAGTAGCATATTTCCTGTTGATTGTTTTCGTTTTCAGGCAAACCTGCAAAGAGATTATCCATAGATTGTCTATCTTTGTACATTAGTCTAAATCAATGATGAAACAGCTGGCGATACACAATGGCGACGCAACCATTTTATTTGCGCTTTGCTACGGTAATGAATTGGATTTAAATGGTTTGGATTATCTCGCAAAGATAAAGTACGAGTTTTATGGAAGGACTATTTATGCGGAGCATATCTGGGGACTCCATCTGGGGGAAATAGCTTCTTTCATAGAGGGGATGAAGTGTATGCATCGCGACTTGAAAGGCCAGGCTAAACTTTCCTCATTTGAAGGAGATACACTTTTATTGACGATGAAAGAATGTGGTCATATTGTGGTTGATGTCAAAGATGGAATTGAAGGGTACAACGGCTTCCTTCATATCAGTTTTGAGATAGACCAGTCTTACCTGCCAGAACTGATAACACAAACTGAATCCTTTTGTCCAATAAAGGAAGAGACGGCAAAGAAGAAATCATTGTAGGAAATCCCGCCACAGGTTCATCATTTCGCTGTTTCGGGGAGATCAAGCGGACAAATTGCTGAAATCGGTAGTTTGTCCGTTTTCTTTTCTCATATCCACCTGATTGCAAGCCATATGTAAAGAGGCATTCGGAATCGGAAAATTCGGGGGGGTGGGATTGTATCCGACAGTGAGCTTTGCGCCGCCCTGCCCGCCACGACACAGATGGAGGTGCCGTTTTGTCTGTGTCGCAAAGAGTTTCATTGCTTAAAACGCAGTCTTCGCGCCGCGACACTGACGAAACAGACGAATGGTCAGTGTCGTGGCAGAGAAAGCACACCAATACCCAGCGCGCGCAAGACATACCTTCGTGAAAGGCGCCCCGGAATTGAAGTTGGCTGCCGGCTTCGGCTAAAATCTTTCTGTCCCGGATGGAACAGAAAGCGCGAAAGAGGTTCTAAAAGTAATACGTAAACCCGGCACCCAGGTCAGCTTGATAGGGCTTGTAAAAGAGCCGGAAATCGCAATGGCTGCCTGCCAGGCCGACTTGGAATTTCGCAGCGCCCCAATAGGTTCCGATGAAATCGAATTCATAGCCGCCTCCGAGATAAGCGGTAACCTGTCGCCCTTTGATCAAGTTCAGATTCAAGAGAAGCGGAACCTGGATGCCGGACAGGCGCGTACCATAGATAAAACGGACGCCACCCAGCAGATTAAGCCACTGGTCAGGCCTGCCTACGCGGGCACGCACCCCAAGCCCGAAACTGGGCGTAACGGAAGGGCTACTTGGAAGGAAACAGTCGAGACTGGCATCGATTCCCACACGGAGAACCTTGTCGTTCTGCCCCATCAGCAAGAGTGGCAGCAAAAGTGCCGCAAACAGAACAAGCATCCTTTTCATCGGAAATGATCGCTTTCGTTTACACAAAATTAACAAAAAGAGTGGTGTTTTTGACATTTTTTCGATAACTTGCACAGAATTAAGCGTGCAAATTCTTAAAAATACCTCTTATGAAGAACTTTTTCGTCAAATGCATGGCTGTCGCGGTGATGCTTTTCTTAGCCTGCGGCACCCAGATCCAAGCCCAGAACCTTTTGAAAGGGCTCAAGGAGAAAGCTGAAAAAGCTGTCAAGCAGACTGTTAACAACGGAAACAAGCCGTCTTCCGGGACGAATGCAGTTTCCGGTGCCCTCAACAAAGCCACCTCGGCCATCCCGGCCGGCAAAGGCAAGACCTACTATGTGAGCGTATCGACCGGTTCGGCCCGCGCCGACGGCCTGACGCCCGCTACCGCAATGAAAGACCTGCAGAAGGCCATTGACGCGGCGGAAGACAACGACCAGATCTTTGTCGCCGAAGGCAACTACCTGGGCAACATGGACCGTGGTTACATCGAGTGCGGCAAATTCGGAAACGCCCAGAACGACCGCGGCAAATTCATCAGTTTCTACGGCGGCTACTCCACCGATTTCACGGAACGCGACGTCATCAAACACGTGACCAAGTTCCAGCCGACCAGCCAGAAATTCATCGCCCCGCTGTTCAATATCAACGCCCGCAGGCCTTACGGCTACACCGGCCCGATGGGCACCGTGGTCATCGACGGCTTCGTTTTCGACCTGGGCGAGAACAACCTCTACTGCGCAGCCAACGTGGATGACGACCGGACCGGCACCCCCAACACGGGCGTGCTCACCGGCCGCTTCATCGAGCCGGACGGCGCACCGGCCGTTCCCAAGGTCGGCTATGCCAACGGCGACGAGTATGGCCTGCACATGGATGTGGAAGGCAACGTGCGCGTCTCCAACTGCATCTTCGTCAACTGCCGCGACTACGGCATCGCCGCGATGATGGGCAAGGGCCACATGGAAATCTGCAACAACATCTTCATTTCCTGCCGCTACGCTTCCTGCCAGGTCAGGGGCACCACGAAAGACAGTGAAATCGACCAGGTTTCGCTGGACTTCCACCACAACACCGTCCTCTTCACCTGGACGCGCACCAAGGTATTCGAGGACATGGGCCAGGGCTTCCGCTTCATGAACGGCATCCGCACGATCGATGTCCACAACAACATCTTCGGCTGCAACAGCAACTGCGGTGTCGAGCGCGTGTACTACGAGACCAATGCCTCGATCGAGAAACTCAAACAGAGCAATCTCTACGACAACTACTTCTTCGCCAACAAGCGTGACCTCGAGATCGCCTCGATGGGCGCCGCCACCATTTCCGTTCCGGCCGCCCGCATCGAGGAAGCCGAGCAGATCGGTCCCAAATACGAAGGCAACATGGAACTCCCCGCCGGCAACGACGCCTTCCTCAACGCCATCGACCAGCCGTATCTCCAGGGCTACATGAACCTGACGATCATCTCTTCCCAGAGCTACGACGCCAATTCCACCGCCAACCAGATCAACCGCATCTTCGGCATGAACCAGACTGGCAGTGAGATTGTCCGCCCGAACATGTACTGCAACAAGTATCCTTGGGAAAAGGCCAAAGACCTCTTCGGCAAAGTTCCCGGCTACGGCGCCCAGATGCCGCAGTAGGCGGATTGAACGCCAATAAAAAAGCGCTTGCAGTGACCTGCAAGCGCTTTTTTTAGAGCCGACCGGCTCACTCCTCGGTACCGAGTCCCAGGTCTTTCAGGAAGTTCCCGATGCCTTCCAGTAAGGAAGGGAGTTGTTCGATCACGCCGTTGACGGCGTCCACCGCCGACTTGATGCCACTCTTGGCAGCCAGGCCGACATATTTGGTGATGGCCGAGCGGATCTGCTTCTGCTGGTCCGCATTGTAGGAACTCCGGTTCTGGGTGTATTCATCGACCAGCTTCTCGAACTGGGCGTTCGCCTTCTTCCAGTCATCTTCCGAGAACTTGTCGCAGCGCTTTTCGACATAGCTGACAAACCTGTCGAAGCGTGCCGGGAGCGTCTCCTTGCAGGAGGTCATCGCGATGACGGCCACCGCCGCCATCAGCATCAGGGCAAAAAATCTTTTCATATCGCAGGGTTTAATTGGTTTCAATGGGTTTCTGGTCTTCAAAGGTAGTAAAATTCTTGATCTACAACACCATCTCCTCCCGGAAAGTGGTGCCGGAGGGATAGGTGCCGGTGAGGGTGATGCGGTGTGAAGAAGCATCGGGGAAGAGGAGGATGCGGATGCCGTCTGGCGCGGTTTCGCGGATCAGGCCGCCTTCGACGCGCCAGGAGAGCGATCCTACGGCCTTGCTTCCGACGCGGATCCACTGCCCGGATTCGAGGTGGACGCGGACAGGATCGTCTTCCATTTCAGCGGAGAAGAAATCCGCCATCAGGTGTTCGAATTCGTAGAAATGCGGCGTCAGATTGCCTTCCGGGTCCTGATGCAGGGCGTGGGCCGGTTCGGTGTAGGTGTACAGCTGGGTGCGGTAGCCCAGCGTGCGGGCCCGCTGGTCGATCATGCTGGAACCATACATCTTACTGAAGACCACGCCATTCAGCGGCTCAAAAGGCTTGTCTTTGAACAAGATCCGGAACGGATGGTCATAGCCGTAAGGGACGATCGGGTCATTTTTGCTATGGAAAGAAATGATGGAAACATTGTCATTGCCGAGCAGGGAGAGATCCGAAAGCGCACCCCACATATTGCCCACGGCCCGGATGCGGAAGGATGCCGTATCCTGGGGATTGATCTTGTCGATTGGCCCTTCGTCCACAGGATTGCTGCCAAAAAGGCCGAGGATGTCCCCCACGACGCCGCCCCGGGAACTTTTCGGACGGTCTTTCTCGCGCATGAAAGCCAGATTCAATGCCGTAATGGCCCCGGCGCTCGTACCTGCCACGAATACCCGCTGCGGATCGACCCCGTAGCGTTCTTGCGACACGAGAAAGCGCACCGCCGCACTGGCATCCTGCAGCGCCCGGTAACCGGCCCGTTCGACTTCATCCGACAAGAGCCGGAATCCCATCCGGTAATTGATCGACGCGGCCACATAGCCCAGCGAGGCAAAGTAGCGGCACCAGCCTTCGAATTCAGGCTCCGCCTTGTCGCCATTATAGAAAGCGCCTCCGTGAATCATCACAAACAGCGGCCGCGGACGCACACCACTGTCCTCCGGGAGATAGACATCCAGGGTGAGCGGACAGTCCCGTTTCCGCGTCAACTCGCCTGCCCGGTCGAAATAGATCTTGGAAAAGCGCTGGTTCCCTACCGGCGGATAACTGGTCCAGAAGCCGCTCGCCCGGCCATAAACCACATCTTTTTCTACCCGTACACCGTAAGAGGGATCGTGATACGCTTTTACCGCAGGGCGGTCTTCGAACGGAGGGGCTTCATAGGGACGGCAAGAGAAAGCGCGCACACGGCCGTCCGGAAACCGCATCCGGAGCGCGCCGCGTTTCCAAAACGCGGTGACACGCACTGTATCGGCATACACCGCGCCGGTGTCCCGGTAAAAAAGGCCCTCCAGCCGGCCTTTCGGGTGAATGGAGGAAAACACCACGACACCGCCCGAATCGACCGGCGCAGCGTTCTTTGCATCATCGGAAAAGCTGAGCTCATAAATCCGGAACAAGTCCAATGAAGCCGTATCTTTCTGGCAGGAAGCCAGGAAAAGCAGCACGGCTCCCAGCAGCAAACGGGTGGCAAAACGCTTTATGGCACTTGCTGCAGACATTTATTTAAAAATCCCCAATCCGTCGACCCAGGTCTGGATGTCGCCGTCGATGACGTTGTTCAGCACCTTGCCGTCCACCCAGTTGATCTTCGGATAGGCTGCCTTGAAATCGGCGTTGGCCTTGTCGATGCTGCTTCCGCCGGAAGTGGCGAAGAAGACAACCGTCTTGCCTTCAAAGCCATAGGCCTCGATGAAGGTGTTGATGATGGTCGGAGCGGTGTACCACCAGACCGGGAAACCGATGAAGATGACATCGTAGCTGTCGGCATCGGCCAGGTCTTTGACGATGGCCGGGCGGGACGCCGGGTCCTGCATTTCGACGGAACTGCGGGAGGTTTTGTCGGTCCAGTCGAGGTCGGCGGCGGTGTATTTCACCTCCGGCTTGATTTCATACAGGGTGGCACCGGTCACTTTGGCCAGGTCCTTGGCGACGGACTGGGTCGTTCCGGTGGCGGAGAAATACGCGACGAGTGTTTTCATTTCAGCAGGTTTGTTTTGTTTTTTCTGTCCGCAGGCCACCACGACCAGGGCGATGGCTGCAAGGAGGATCAAAGCTCTTTTCATACGGTGAAGGTTTTACAGGATTTCATTGTAAGCTAATCAGGACAAAGTTCGGAATTATACCCTTAAATTGTTCGGTAAACTGATTATTTTTGCAGCAAAAGAACAAAAAAACAAGTAAAAAGTATGAAACGGATTCTTATTCTGATTGCCGTGGCAGCCAGCGCACTGCTGGCCCTCAGCTGTGGCAGGAACGCCAAGAAGCAGGCTGCGGACAGCGCGACGCCGGCCGAGACGGCTTCCGTCGTCTATTTTACCACCGAGATTACGCCCGAGAGCCTCGTCAAAATCCACGAAGCGGTGGAACGGCCTGCCACGGGCCGCGTGGCCATCAAGATATCCACCGGTGAAATGGGCGGAAACAACTACCTGAAACCGGAACTGATCGCACCCCTTGTCAAGAAAGTAAACGGCACCATCGTCGAGTGCAACACCGCCTACGGCGGATCCCGCGCAACGACGGCCGTCCACAAGGAGACCATCCGCGCCCACGGTTTCTATGACGTGGCCGACGTGGACATCATGGATGAGGAAGGTGAATTCCAGATTCCCGTCAAGGATGACAAATGGATCAAGTACGACATCGTCGGCTCCCATCTGAAGAACTACGACTTCATGATCAACCTGGCCCATTTCAAGGGACACGCGATGGGCGGCTTCGGCGGCGTGCTCAAGAATGCCTCCATCGGCGTGGCTTCGCCCAACGGCAAAGTCTATATCCACTCCGCCGGCGCCGTCCAGGAGGCGAACCCCGAGGGCAATCTCCACGCACCGGAAGGCTGGTCCGAATCGCCCGAGAAAAACACGCCGTTCATCGAATCGATGGCGGCGGCAGCCCAGGCCGTCCATGAATTCTTCGGAGAAGGCAAGAACATCCTTTACATCGACGTGATGAACAACATCTCCATCGACTGCGACTGCGACTCCCATCCGGCCGACCCGACCATCCAGGACATCGGCATCGCCGCCTCGACCGACCCCGTCGCCCTCGACAAGTTCTGCCTCGACCAGGTCTTCAACCTGCCCAACGACGAACACAACGACACGAAGGCCCTGCTGGAGCGCATCAACGCCCGCCACGGCACCCACATCGTGGACCGCGGCCAGGAGATCGGCCTCGGCACGAAGAACTACACCGTTGTCCGACTCTAAGCCAAGCGTTGCACAAAATTTCGGATAAAGCCGGCCCTATCAGCCGGCTTTTGTTGTTTCAGCGGACGACGAAGCGGTCGCGGCCGGAGATGTCGGGGAGGAGGCGTGCGCCCGGGAAGAGGGCGGCGACTTCGGGGCCGAAACGTTCGTTGATCTCCAGATAGACGTGGCCGTCGGGGCGCAGGAGCGCATCGGCCCAGCGGGCAATGGCGCGATAGAACTTCAACGGATCGTCATCGGGGACGAAAAGGGCTTCGGCCGGTTCGAAATCGAGGACATTGGGCCGCATCGCGGCGCGCTCGCTGTCGCAGATGTACGGTGGATTGGAGACGATGACATCGAACTTAGGCAGGCCGGCGGGCGGCTCCGCCAGCACATCGGCGCTGAAGAAGATCGGCTTGGCCCCCCGCAGCTTGACGCGCTGCTTGCAGGCATAGCGGAGCGCCGCTTCCGACAGGTCGCAGCCATAGACCATCGCCTCCGGGAACTCCGCCGCCAGCGACCAGGCGATACAACCCGATCCCGTGCAGATATCGAGGATGCTGAAAGGGCCATCCTCCTCATCGTCGGAGAGATGCCCGGTCGAGCCGGGCATGACGGGAGCATCCTCATCGGCATAGAGGTCGTCGATGATGCGGGACACCAGTTCCTCAGTTTCCGGACGGGGAATCAGACAGCCCTCGCCCACCTTGAAACGATGGCCGCAGAACTCCGTGAAGCCCAGCACATACTGCAGCGGCCGGCCGGTCACCAGTTCGTCCAGTGCCGACGACATTTCAGATGTCCGGTCCGAGCCGGGCAAGACAGAGTCCGGATCCGAGATATACTTATAAGAAGGTATTTCCGTGAAATGCTCCAGCAGACGGAACGCGATGGCCTTCGACTCCGGCTCCGGATAGAGGGCCGACAGCCGGTCGATGCACTGCCTGACAAATCCAGCGAGGGTCATGCGGACAGGGCTTCGTCGATCAGGACATCCAAGACCTCGCTGACGGAGAGGCCGGCGGCGCGGATCTGGGCCGGGACGAGCGACATCTTCGTCATGCCCGGAACCGGATTGATCTCCAGGAAATAGACCTTGCCCGATTCCGTCATGATGTAGTCGCAACGGATCAGGCCACGGCAGCCGAAATGCTGGTAGATGCGGCGCGTCTGCTCCCGGATGGTATGGGCCTGCTCTTCCGTGATCTGCGCCGGGCAGACCTCGTCGCTTTTG
>ODAI011636720.1_pt1 | contig 11371 bp, 5 predicted proteins | sample 1539321 | NCBI WGS metagenome assembly ODAI01 (sample SAMN02144231, study PRJEB22623) | gut metagenome | biome: sheep rumen | host: Ovis aries | place: New Zealand
CCTGGTCAATGGGGTCGTTCAATTCGGAATAGGCATTTGCGAGCTCCTTGCCGTTCACCATCAGCTCGAAACGCTCGGTAAGACCGGCTTTCGAGCGGTGCATCTTTGTCAGCGGCGACATCTCGACAGGATAGTCGGTGATGAACGTGGGCTGGATGAATGTTCCCTCGCAGAACTCGCCGAACAGTTCGTCGATGAGTTTGCCCTTGCCCATTGTCTCGTCAACTTCCATGCCTTTCTTCTTGCAGAAATCACGAATCTCATCTTCACTCTTTCCGTTGCAGTCGAAACCGGTCTTCTCCTGAATGGCTTCCAGAATAGGGAGCCTGCGATAAGGAGCCTTGAACGAGACAATATTCCCGTCAATCTCACGCTCTGGCTTTCCGTTGACAGCGATACATATTGTTTCAAGCAGTTTCTCTGTGAACGACATCATCCAGTTATAGTCCTTATACTGAACGTATAGCTCCATGCAAGTGAACTCAGGGTTGTGGTTACGGTCCATTCCCTCGTTTCTGAAATTCTTGCCTATTTCATACACGCCTTCAAACCCTCCTACGATGAGCCGCTTCAGATAAAGCTCGGTGGCAATACGCATATACATATCTTGGTCGAGAGCATTGAAGTGTGTCATAAACGGGCGTGCCGATGCTCCTCCAGCTATTGACTGCAGTGTAGGCGTCTCAACCTCAGTATATCCGGCTTCGTCAAGCACCTTGCGCAGTGTGCGGATTACCGTTGCTCTCTGAAGAAAAGTTTCTTTCACTCCGTCGTTAACCACCAAGTCAACGTAGCGTTGGCGGTAACGTAGCTCGGGGTCGTCGAACTTGTCGTAGGCCACGCCGTCCTTGTACTTCACGATGGGCAGCGGCTTGAGCGATTTCGACAGCAGTGTCAGCTCTCGTGCGTGGACGCTGATTTCACCGGTCTGTGTGCGGAACACGAAACCCTTGATGCCGATGAAGTCGCCGATGTCAAGCAATTTCTTGAACACCGTGTTGTACATATCCTTATTTTCGTCAGGACAAATGTCGTCGCGGGTGATATATACCTGGATACGGCCTTTCGAATCCTGCAGTTCAACAAAGCTTGCCTTTCCCATTACGCGGCGGCTCATCATGCGGCCGGCAATGCATACATCACGCTGTGGCGCTTCGTCGTCGAAGTCGGCAATGATTTCGGCAGAGAAGGCGTTGGTGGGATATTCTGCGGCTGGATAGGGATCTATTCCCATCTGTCGTAACTGCTGCAGACTCTCGCGTCTGCCTATTTCCTGTTCACTGAGCTCTAATACGTTCATATTTATTGTTTAATGTTTATTCTTAGTGTTTTTTCAAGTGCAAAGATACATAATAATTCCGAAAGTAGGCGTATTTTTACTTTTTTTATATACATTGTATCAAATGAAATAGGGAGTAATACTAAATTTTGTAAAAAAACATCTTTTTTCTTGCTTTTTTCAATTATATTTTTTACTTTTGTCTTGAATATTACAAAATGTAAGTATTGAATTATGGAGGAATATGTAATTAAAGAGCGTGTAGTGGGAGTCGATATCAGTTATGATAAGACAAGCTATTCAATTATTGATGTGCGTGGGCATATTATAGCCGTGGATTCGTTTGTTACAAGCGACTACCCTAATGTCAGTGACTATGTGTCGGTTCTCTGCGACCATATATTTAGTCTCATCGAGGCTAATGGCGGCTACGAGAGCGTGCGCTCTGTGGGAATAAGCGTATCGAGCGGTAATTTCCTCACCGGTTGCATTGAGAATGCCACTAACATGCCATGGAAAGGTGTTATTCCTTTGGCTGCCATGGTGCGCGACAGGCTGGGGCTGGCTGTTGCCTTGGGCAACGACTGCCATGCATCGTGTCTTGGCGAACAGGTATTTGGCAGTGCACACGGCATGAAGGATTTTGCTGTTGTGAACATCGGACACGGCCTGGGCAATTCTATTTACTCCGATGGTACGGTGCATCTCGGAGCCAACGGCTTCGCAAATGAGTTGGGACATACCTGTCTTATCGACAAGGGACGTCCCTGTGCTTGCGGTCTAAAGGGCTGCCTTGAGACATACGTTTCAGAGAAGGGTATATTGCAGACGGCTCGTGAACTTATGGAAGAGAGCAGTGAGCCTACGTTAATGCGCGACTGCAAAAAACTTAGTCCTAAGGAAATATGCAAGTTCTGTGAACAGGGCGACGCCTTGGCGATAGAAGTAATGAACCGCACGGGCTACTATCTCGGTATCGGTCTTGCCAACATTGCCACAACGCTCGACCTTGAGGCAATCATTCTTACGGGTGGCATCTCACGTTCAGGTAAATGGCTGCTCGACCCTACAAACGAGTCGTTCCGTTCACACCTGTTCCATAATGTCCGTGACCGCGTGAAACTGATATGCTCGAAAATCGATGACCGTGAGCGCGACATGCTCGGTGCCAGTGTGCTGGCATGGAAGGTGAAGGAGTATTCGCTGTTTAAGTAGCAAGAATTTTTATACATATAATATATAAAAGCTCTTTGCAACCGAGTTGCAAAGAGCTTTTTATAACTTTGCACCCAGAAAAAAAATAATACGGATATGATGGAAATTCTCGAAAACTACTGGGATGCACTCCTGATGATGACTGCAGAGATGGCTCCCTACCTGTTGCTTGGCTTCTTTTTTGCCGGTATATTACGTGCCTTCGTGCCGAAGAATATCTATAAGAAACATCTTGCTCCGCGCACAATGAAGAGTGTGGTTAAGGCTGCCGTCTTGGGCATTCCTCTGCCTCTGTGCTCATGTGGCGTCATTCCTACGAGTGTAGGACTGCGCAGAGAGGGTGCTTCGCATGGTGCGTGCACCAGTTTTCTCATCGCTACTCCGCAGACGGGTGTCGATTCGATAGCAGCCACTTACTCGCTCATGGGGCTGCCCTTTGCCATTATTCGACCAGTAGCAGCACTCTTCACGGCCTTGTTTGGTGGCTGGCTTGTCAACCGCTATGCCCGAGATGACGAGGCAACATCGGCAAGAAATGCTCAGATGCGGAGTGCCGATGAGTGTAGTTGCGGTCACGAACATAACCATGGCGACCACTGTGACCACGACGGTGACAGCTGCTGTCATCACGAGGAGATAGGCGAGAGCACGCTGTGGTCAAAGTTTGCGGGCAGTATGCGCTATGCTTTCGTAGAGATGCTGCAGGATGTGGGCAAGTGGCTCGTCGTCGGTCTGCTTATCGCCGCCCTTATCACTGTTGCCGTGCCTAACGAATGGCTTGCGGCTCTGCATGAGTATAAACTGCTGAATATGCTTATCGTACTTGCTGTAGCCATACCGATGTATGTGTGTGCCACGGGCAGTATTCCTATAGCAGTGTCGCTCATGGCAAAGGGACTCACTCCGGGAGCTGCACTTGTGCTACTGATGGCCGGTCCTGCCGTCAATAGTGCGTCGATGCTTGTCATCGGTAAGGTGTTCGGCCGGCGCACTCTGTCGCTCTATGTCATCTCTATCGTCATTGGTGCCATGACTTTCGGACTGTGCATAGACTATTTCCTGCCGCAGGAGTGGTTTACCGTCAGCAGCATGATTACCACCGGAGCGCATTGTTCCCATTGTCTTACAACGTGGGACTGGATTTGGACTGCAATATTCCTTGTCCTGCTTGCCAACGCTTTTGCACTGCAGTTGATGCATAGCCGCCACCATCATCATGAGCACGACGTGCATACATATATATATAAGGTGGACGGAATGTCGTGTAACCATTGTAAGGAGGGCGTAGAGGAAGCCATAAAGAGTGTCGGCGGAGTAGAGACGGTAGAGGTGGATCTCGTCAAGGGCGTTGCCTACGTTAGTGGCAGTCACGATGCTGACAAACTGACAACGGCAGTTAAGGCTATTGGTTTTGAATGCCACTTGGCATAATGTTTGCTGAGGGGCGGGTATGAAAACGATAAAAGACCAACAGTTTGGTGGCGAGCGTCCCTTGTTCGCCATTCATGACACACGACTTGAGAATGTCACTATTACCGAGGGAGAGTCGGGTATAAAATGCTGCCATGACCTTGAAGCCGACCATTGCCGCTTCATTGGCAAATATCCCTGGTGGCATGTTGACCGTTCGCTTATCACCAACTGCTATTTCGAGGTGGGTTCGCGCTCTGCAATATGGTACAGCAACGACATGGTGATGCGTGACTGTATAATCGACGGACCGAAATTTTTCCGTGAAATGAAAAACCTGACACTCGAAAACGTCAATATAACTGATGCCGACGAGACTTTCTGGCGCGTTGATGGGCTAAAAATTCGCAATGTGCGTCTGCACGAGGGTACCTATCCCTTCATGTTCTGCTCCAACGTCGATGTCGATGGGCTTGTGAGCGACTCTAAGTATGTCTTCCAGTATGTCCGCAATGCCGTCGTCCGTAATGCCAAGATTGATACCAAGGATGCGTTCTGGGAAACGGAGAACGTGACCATCTACGATTCTGAGCTAAACGGAGAGTATCTGGGCTGGCACTCGCACAACCTTCGACTTGTGCGCTGTCATATCACCGGCGAGCAGCCCCTCTGCTATGTTGATAATCTTACGCTCGACGACTGTACTTTCGGTGCCGACTGCGACCGTATGTTTGAGGATACAACAATCCGAGCCACTATCCGTGGCTCGGTGACGAATATTAAGAATCCGATTTCGGGTTATATCGAGGTCGATTCAGTGGGCAGCATCACTATTGATGAAAACGTGAAACAGCCTGCCGACTGCATCATTCGTTGTAGGAAGCCGTGAGTTCGCAAATCTTCACTACCACCTGCATCGCTTTCTCCATCGACTGTATGCTTACAAACTCATAAGGACCGTGAAAGTTTACTCCGCCTGCGAAGATGTTAGGGCAGGGGAGCCCGCGAAACGATAGCTGAGCTCCGTCTGTGCCTCCACGGATGGGGCTTACGCGTGGTGGCACGCCACACTCCTGCATGGCCTTCAGTACAAGGTCGATGACGTGCATCTGAGGGTCGATTTTCTCTTTCATATTGTAGTATTGGTCTTTAACTTCGGCCTCTACCATTCCCTCTCCGTATTTCACACTCATCTGCCTTGCGCAGTCGGCAATGAAGCGCTTGCGTTCTTCAAACTTCTCGCGATCGTGGTCGCGTATGATATACGACAACGTTGCGCTTTCGATGTTGCTCTTTATTCCAAGCAGATGGTAGAATCCCTGGTAACCTTCGGTCGTTTCGGGAGTCTCGTCGTGCGGAAGCATACCTATGAACTCGGCTGCCAGCATGTTGGCATTGATCATCTTTCCTTTGGCATATCCGGGATGCACGCTTATGCCTTTTATCTGGATTTTGGCGCTGGCGGCATTGAAATTTTCGAACTCCAGTTCGCCAAGGTCACCGCCGTCCATGGTGTATGCCCATTCGCATCCGAACTTCTCCACGTTGAAATGGTGGGCGCCCATGCCTATTTCCTCGTCGGGATTGAAGCCCACGCGTATTTTCCCGTGCTTTATTTCCTTGTGGTCGCGCAGGTAGCACATCGCCTGCACTATCTCAGCTATTCCCGCCTTGTCGTCGGCTCCCAGCAATGTGTGGCCGTCGGTGACGATAAGGTCTTCTCCAACGTGCTGCATCAGTTCGGGGAACTTCGCCGGGCTGCTTACAATGCCTTCCGACAGCATGATGTCATTGCCGTCGTAATTGTTCACTATGCGTGCCTTAATTCCGGCACCGCTGCAGTCTGGGCTGGTGTCGTAGTGGGATATGAATCCTATCGTTGGCACCTTGCCCTTTACGTTCGAGGGCAAGGTGGCGTAGATATATCCTTTGTCATCGAGTTCCACGTCCTGAAGACCTTCATTCTCCAGCTCTTCTTTCAAATATTTTGCGAAGATTAACTGTTTCTGAGTGCTTGGTACGCTCTCGCTCTCCTCTGACGACTGTGTGTCGAATTTAGTGTAGTTAATAAATCTTTCTGTAATATCCATTTCTTTTTATATATATGTTTTTATCTTGCGATTTTCTTCACAGTGTCGGTTCCGTTGCCGCTTACCCTCAGTATAACCGTGCCTTTGGCATTGCTGAGGCTTACCACTGTTGCGCCGTTGAACGTCTTCTCGCCAAGAAGTCGTCCGCTGAGGTCGAATGCCTGCACGGCATACCGTGTCTTTGCATCGGCATTCTTTACAGCGATGATTACGAGTCCGTCGCGTGTCTTGCGTATCGTAACATCCTTGTTGTCTGTGATGTTGCCGTCGATGTTGTCGATAGCGGTAGGCGTAAGGTTGGTGCGGGGCTTGGGGGTCGCTGCGTCGGCTATCAGGAAGTCGGTCTCATATGCTCCGAGGTCGGGAGCAGTTCCTGAATATTCGATGGCAGGTATGGTGATGTTGGCTGCCGCATATTTCTCGCTGTTTGCCTCTACGATATCGCCTGCGTCGATGAGGGCTGTGCCGCGCGTGATGTCAATATGTGCATAATCAATCTCTGGCAGCGAGCCGTCGTCCTGACGCTCTCCGATAAGCTGTTCATGGTTGGTCATGTTGACGAAGTTGTCGGGAGCGCATTTCCAGTCGTTTTTCGACTCTTTCGATGCTACTGTCACCTCGAATCGTCCCCACACTCCGCGCTTGCCCATATCGCTCTCGCTTTTGTCGGTGGTCAGACGGTCGTTGATGGCAATCGAGTTCACGATTTCGCACACAGAACCGTTGGCCAGTTCCTCGTAGATGCGGTAGCTGTACGACTTTCCTCCGATGTCGGTCTGTCCGATACCTGTGCAGTTGTTCATGATGATGTCGCCCGAATTATGGTTTTGGTCGAATCCCTTGTTCAGGTTGCGCACAGCGAGGCAGCGATTCAGTATGCAGTTCATGCGTCCCTGGTTGCTTCCCATCTTGAATCCATTGCCGTTGCCGCTGGTTGCCTGTCCGTTGATGATACCGTTCTCGTAAGCCAGGCAGTATTCCATGATGATGGTCTTGTTGTCGTCGAATCCTCCATCTTTCTTGAAGAACACGTCGTAGCCGTCGTCGCTGTTGTTCCATGCCCGGCATCCGAAAAAGTAGTTGCCGTCACCCACTGAAATCTTCGGCGCAAATCCGTCGGCATCTCCGTCGCTCTCGTCGGCATTCTCGTAGGCATCGCAGTTGATTACGTAGTTGTATGCTCCGAGGTTCTTCATCTGCAGTCCGGTGTCACCGTTGCGGTAAAAATTGCACTGCTCGAAGATGTTGTCGTGGCCGTCCTGGGTGCGTGCAATAATGTCGCTCACTGAACCGCCGGTGGGCTTGTTGCGCTCTATGAGCACTCCATTGTCTGAGGCGTTAGTGACGTCGATCTTGTAGAAGTGCCAGTAGCTGCTTGTCAGTCGTATGCCTTGATACGGGTTGTTTGAGTGGGCATGATATGGCATTCCCGAGAAGTCGAGCACAGCCCTGCCTCCGTATGCGAACACCTGTATTGGGGCATCTGCAGTGCCGTTGCGGTCGTTGATGTTTATGCGCTTGTCATATACGTATGTACCTGCTTCCATCCAGATACGGTCGCCGGCTTCGGCAATGTCGATGGCTTTCTGCAGGTCGAAGAACGGATGCTCGCGGCTGCCGTCGGCCATAGCGTCGTTGCCGTCGGGCGAGCACCATATTTCGTCGCCTACAATCTCGTCGGGCTTTTCGGTGACTTCGTCGGTCACTACGCTCAGCTCCTCGCCGTAGGCCGTTCCCTTGGCGGTGGTGGCGTATGCTTTAATATAATACGTGGTGGAAGCTGCGAGACTTAGTGTGGCCGAGAACTTCGCTTTTGGTTCGAGTTTCACCGTGGTTCCGTTTTCTTCGTTCAGCGGACTCTGCGTGCCGTAAATCAGACCCACTTCGGCGAGAGCCAAACCTCCATCGTCGGTCACGATGCCTCCGGCCTTGAATCGCGAGCCGCTCTTTGTCACTTCCGTTGTAACTACTACGGGTAGTGTGGCCTCGGCGGTCTGAAAATGTTTTGTCTCACCATATGCGTAGCCTGCATTGCTTAGTGCGTAGGCACGGTAATATACGGTCTGGCTTGCCTTCAGTCCGGTAATTAGTACCGAAATTTCGTTTGTCGTCGGATCTTCGCTCTCTGTAACATTGTCGGCCAGAGTGGGCATGGTGTTGCTCATGCTCCAGATGAATCCGCTTTCGCTTATCTCCTGGTCGCCACGGTCAAGAATGGTGCCGCTCAGCTCGGCGGTGTTCTTGGTGATGTTGTATGCTTCGCCCGTAGTCACTGTTGCCGGTGTTCCGTATGCTTGTGCCGTAACTGTCAGGTTGTCGATGTCAGCATCGCTGCCCGTGTCGTTGGCAATCTTTATGCGGTTCACATCCATGTCGCCTACGTTGATAGTGCGTTTTGTTCCATCTTCGTCTATTGTGGCTGCTGTCCAAGTGGCTCCACCGTCTTTCGACGTATATGCCGTGACAGATTTACGCCCGATGTCGAATGTCACGGTCTTCACTCCGTAGTTCAGCACCGGCGTTACGACATACGAAGAGTTTTTAGGCATTCGCAGGTCGTGGGCCGAACCGTCGGGTATGTACGAGGCGTTTGTTGCCTGAAATGAATTGTAGTATATCCATTCGCCTTGACCTGCAACATAGAATGTCTGCTCCGTGGCTGCCTTTTCCGCGGGATATGTACTCAGGTCTTCGAAGTCCTGTACGAAGTATGTTCCGTCGGCACCCACCGTCTGGGCATTGTCGCTGACGGCGGTCTTAAACCATTTAACAGGTCCGTAGGTCTGCGTGTCATCATACTTCGCATAGCTGCGGTAATACACCTTTGAACCCTCTTTCAGCCCGCTGATGGTCAGGCTGATGTGCGATACGCTCTGGTCGATGGATGTCACTACGCTGTCGTTGAGCGTCGGTTCCTGGTTGACGTAGCTCCACACGATGCCTTTCTCGGTAACTGTCGCTCCAGTGTTAGTCGTTATCTCTCCGCCGACGATGGCCGACGATGTAGTAATGTCGGTTGCATCGGCTGTGGAGAGCACTATCGGTGTTTCAAAAGTCTGTGCGTAGATGGTGATATTGTCGATGTCGGCATCCTTCGATGCGTCGTTGGCCAGCTTTATGCGGTTTACGTCATCACTGCCTATGCTTATGGTGCATGTCTTTCCGCTTGTGGTGATGTTGGCCTGAGTCCATGTCGTTCCGCCATCGGTCGATGTATAGGCAGTTACGCTGGCACGCCCGATATAGAATGTAACCTTGTTGACGCCATTGCTCAGTACTGGTGAAACCACGTAAGAGCCGTTCTTTGCCATGCGCAGGTTCTTGGTCGAACCGTTCTCGTTGTAACTGGAATTGGTGGACTGGAATGCCTTGCGGAAGAGCCATTCGCCCTGACCTTCTACTGTGTATGCCACTTCGTTGTCGGTGCTGGTCTCGGGATACTGCGTGGCATCCTCAAAGTCCTGGGTGAAATAGATGCCGTCGCCGCTGATTGCCATTATGCTCAGCGAGATGCTGCTGACAAACGTCAGCGTAAGAATTCGTTTAGTAAGTGTGGATTTTTTCATAACGTCATGTTTCTAGGAAAAATGTTTTATTTGTTGTATCTTTGTAGTTTGTTCTGCTTGCAAAGATACAACAAATTATAGAAACATGATAATATTTCACAGAAAATTTATCTCACTTCACGAAATACTTTTTGCCATTGATGATATTGATACCTTTACGTGGGGCAGAAAGGCGCTGGCCATTGAGGTTGAAGACAGACTTGTCTTTTATCTTTTCAGTATTATCGATTAGGAGTTCGGTGTCGCTTATGCCTGTTGGAGTTTCTCCGTCGTCGCTTAGGAAAACTCGCTTGATATAGATTTCGCCGCCGCCATACGACCAGATGCCGACACGGTAGATGTGGCTCGCGTCGCACTTCGCCCGCGACTGGTTTCGCTTCATCGTTGCAAGTTCAACCTTTAGTTCGACATTGTTGCCGAAGTCCTGCATAAAGGGGTCGCTCCAATAGCTCTGCTCGTCGAAGATGCGGAAGGAGGCACCGCACGACTGGGGCTTCTTCAGCTCGATAATCAGATACTTGTATTGGGAGAGGTTTTTCGGCGTCGAGTACTCCCAGCCCCCGAAGCCATATTGTCCGGTGATGAGGCAGCCAGTGCTTTCGTTGAACGAACCTTGTTCCCAGATGCTTGGATTGAAGTCGTCGTTGGTAAGTGGGAAGAGCGACGACGATGCATATGGGTCTTTCGCTTCCCATGTGGTGTCGCGATATGCCAGATACCAGTGATAGCAAGGCCATGGACATGCCTCCGGGTCGTTGAGGAAGGTATATTTACCGCTGGTGGGAGCCTTGTCGGTGAACTGTGCCAGCAGGTGAGGCCATGTGAAGAGCAGCCAGCTGACGTTGCCGCACTCATCGGTGATTTTCTTGAAATTGGCACCAAAACCTGAGCCACCGGCCACTCCTGTCACTGCCTTTCCCCACGAGGCATTGTATTTTTCGGGCGCCCAGTCCATTTCGGTAACAACAACGGGTGCAAAGTCGGCAACGGGACCTATCTGCTGTTTCCATCCGTTTCGGAATTCATTATAGTTCACGCTGACGTTGCCCTCGACACCGCTATTGTACCATCCCGGATAGCAGTGTACTGCATAGCCGATGTTCTTTCCCGTGATGGGGTATTCACCATAGGCGGTATAGTTGGACTGCCATCCCGTTCCCGGCACTAGTACGATGTTGTCACAGTAGTGGCGGATTGTGTCGGTAATGGCCTGGAAGAAGTCGTGTAGGTCTTTGTTTGCCGATGTTCCGGTCTGAATGATGTTCACCGGCTCGTTTGCAAGCTCATACATAACAGCCATGTTGTTGCGCAACTTATTATGCTGAGCCACATATCCCCAGACTTGCATCAGGTATTTATAGTAGTTGTCGCCGATAGCTATGTTTTGCGGACATACTCCAGGTGGGCGCATTACTACATACATCCCTTTGCTGATAGCATATTCTGCCATTGGAACAAACACTTGGTCAAGATATATTTTGAAGCGGTCCATGGAAAAAGCATGGATATCTTCCTCGCCTGTGGTCTGAATACCGGGAGTGTTGCTCCAATAGGGATCCATATGCAGTCGCATAAAATCCATCTTCCAACCCACTTGCAGAATTTTGTCGATGAGCCCTTTGTTATATGCGAGACACGCATTGACATTGTAGTTGTTCCATTTTGTTCCTTGCTCGTTAAACCACGGACTGTATGTCTGCGCAAAGCCGTGCATATTGACTATGGTACCGTCGGCCGTTTTCAGGTAACGCCCATCAACGTGTAGTTCTTTTGGCGCCTGGGCGCTGGCGTTGATACTAATATATAATGTA
>ODAI013711157.1_pt1 | contig 11370 bp, 9 predicted proteins | sample 1539321 | NCBI WGS metagenome assembly ODAI01 (sample SAMN02144231, study PRJEB22623) | gut metagenome | biome: sheep rumen | host: Ovis aries | place: New Zealand
AAATTAAATCAAATCTGATCAGTTTCAGAAACTATTGATGCTATCAATTTAGCTCATGAGCATGGAATGAAAGCTATCGTTTCTCATAGATCTGGAGAAACTGAAGATACTTTCATTGCAGATTTGGCTGTAGCTATGAATTCAGGATTCATTAAAACTGGATCTGCTAGTAGGACTGATAGAATCTGTAAATATAATCAATTGATGAGAATTGAAGAAGCTCTTTGAAGTGAAGCTAGTTACGGAAAATAATGTTATTATTTTAAAAATGTAATATAATGTCATTTCGAGTGAAACGAGAAATCCATAAGTATAATGTTCAGTGGATTTCTCACATACGTTCGAAATGACGGAATCGGTTTTCGTTCATTCGGAGACCGATTTTTTATATCAAAATCATTGATTTTACAGTAAAAATACATATACATACACAGTATGTAAAATAATATATAGTATGAAGAAACAAAACGACGACAAAAAAACAGGGACTGTAACTACGATAATAGGTACAATCCTATTAATCTTCCTTGTAGTGTCCATATTCATTGTATTTTGGGCCTATTATAATACCCTATAAACGGGTGAAGGACAATCCAGGAGTCCTAAGTTGTTTCTGGAAACAGCGATCGGATTGATCGCTTTTTTCATTCTTCAATATTGAATAAACTTTACAAATATTTATAAAACAATTAGTTTAAAAATCAGAATTAAAATTATGTCAGAGATATCAGACTCAATAATCACAGAATACAATAAGAATCCTGTCCATTTCTATGAAATGAAAGATTTTGACGTTTCTTATCATGAATGAAATTTCATATGCTGAGATGACATTACAGTTTTCCTAAAATTTAAAGATGATAAAATCAAAGAATTTAGTTTCTCTTGAAATCCAGGGCAGGTGAGTACTGCATCATGCAGTCTATTAGCAGAAATGATAGAGTGAAAAGCTATAGATGAAGTAATGACTCGATGATATGAAACATTTGTAGATCAATGACTGGAAGTTTTACCTAGAAGGAGAAGGGCAGTAGTAATAGGACTTTTATGAGTCAGAAATGCAATTCATCAGCGAAGAAAAGATAAAAAATCTGATTCAAATGAAATTTTAGTAGAAGAATTCGAAGATATTTTAGAAGACTAAATTTTATTTTTCACATAATAAAAAATGGCTAGATATTCAGTTTCCCAAATCCAAGTTTATTTACAATGTCCATTAAAATATCGCTATCGTTACATTGACAAGATCCCAACTCCAGAATTTGTAGAAACTACTGATACTTTACTATGAACTCTAGTCCATGAATCATTACAAAATCTATACAACAATATAAACATTTTCAGAACTCCCACAAAAGAAGAATTTATCGCCGACTACTACAATCTACGAACCAAAAAAGAAGAAGAAACAGCTAAAAATTGATGAGAAATTTTGAATCACCATGCAGATTTAACTATTGATGATTTCAAACGCAGATGAGAATTTTATCTATCCAGATATTATGACAAACATACACCATTCAAAGATTTACAAGTTATTAGCACAGAAAAGCAAATTTCATTTCAATTAGATGAATGAATAAATTTTCTAGGATTCATAGACAGACTAGACAAGGTTTGAGATACTTTCATAATCAACGATTACAAAACTAACAAAAACTTACCAACCGAAGAAAAAGATCAATACATCGAACAACTCACTTTATATTGATTATGAATTCAGCAGAAATACGCTAAATATTTCAAAAATCTAAAAGCTAAACTATATTTTTTACACTTTGACATTGAAGATGAACGAGATATCACTCAAGAAAAATTAGAAGAAATCAAAAATAAATACATAAATATCATCAAAGAAATCGAACAAAATAAAGTACAATACGCAATGTGAAGCAAAAGAATATTCGAAGCAAATCAATCATCACTTTGTGCATGGTGCGATTACCAATCAATTTGTCCACTCTTCACAGCAATAAATTCCGATGATGAAGTTGAATGAGAATTGTCTGACAAAAGTATTACTGCATTAGTAGACGAATTTGTAGAAATTTGTGATAAAATTTCAGAATTAGAAAAAGAAAAAGATTGAATCAAATTAATCTTCCAAAAATATGTAATTAAAAAAGATCCAAACGATGAAAAATCTGAGTACATTTTAAACTGAACAGAAAAAAATGTAAAAGTTACAAAATCTCCTAAAATAAACGTAATAGACAAGGATAGATTTTTACAAAAAATCAAAGATTTATGACTATTTGAAGAATATGCTGACATATCTCGACAAAACGTTAACTATTTGTTTTTAAAATCCTGAAAAGTTAGATTAAGTGATTTCATGTGAGCAGTAGAGCAAGACATCACATTCAACATAAGAAAACAAAACAAAAAGTAACTAGATTTCAAATATCACTTGAAAAATATAGACAAAAAAATATAAAATGTCTACCTTTATATATTCATACAACCAATGAAAATCATCAAAAATCTAATTGCAAATATCGTTGTGTGCTGAATATTACTATACGTTTTCAATTATTTTTCATTGTGAATAAAATTTACTTTTTCAAATCCAACAGTAGAAAATTCAATAATAAGTTTAATTTGAATGTTCCTTATGCTTTGATTTGTATTTCGAGTTTTTAATTCTCCCATCAAATGGATATTAAAAACATTGTCATGTCCTGTCAACTTCTTAACGCTATGATTAGCATCAATAGCAATCAATGTACTAATTTTCTACTTATTCGCATATGTCATAAACAACTATTTAGATCGATGAGTTGCCGTAAAATTATGAGAAATATGGCAAACTTTTATACTATCATTTATAATGAGCATAGGTATTACTATACTAACAAAAATATTATAAATAAAACTGTATTTTATTCTGATTTTCAACTTAAATGAAACGTTACACAATAACTAGAAATCAAGCTGCATCTTTACTATGAGTGTCTACTAGAACTATCGATAGATATGTCAAATCTGGTAAATTATCTTACAAAAAGATAGCAAATAAAGTAATCTTAAACGAAGAAGAACTAAAAATTTTACAAAACGAGTTTTCGTCTCTACGCCAAGAAATATCCACTGAATTACTTTGAGAAAATGACGAAAAAACCATATCTGTAAAACCTGTATCTGATTTGTCTACACTTGATGAAAAATTAGATAAATTTTATTTAATTTTCCAAGAGAAAGACAAACAAATAGATGAAAAGAACAAGATCATTTTCATGTTACAGCAAAGAATAGGGGAGTTGGAAGCCAAAATTCAAACCATGATTGCATTACCCGATTACAACAAAGAAAAGCAGCAAGCCATCGAAGAAAAAAGGATTCTCGAAGAAAAATTAGCAAAATTAAAAAACAGAGTTAAAGAACAAGAAACCAAGACTTACGTAGTACTAATCTTTGCCGTTATACTTGTAATTATTGCTTGAATATTTTACATAAAAAACATACAATAATTACTTATAAACCAACAAAAATAAAATTTTAAATGAAATATAGATTTTTTAAAATGGATTTTCTATTTTTCACTGTTCATCTTGTATCTCTCTAGAAAAAACACTACTAAAAATATCATACAACTCTTTTCTCTGATCTTTAGTTTCAGGACTTACTAATCGTTGCTCAAATTCAGAGTTACAAAAATTAACCATATATTGTAATCATTTTCTTTCTAAACGAGGATACGATTCAATTGCTCACAATTTCAAAATATAGACATTATCATTATAAAGCTCATCGATTCACTGGATAATTCTATGATATTTTTGTGGATAGAACTTTTTTATAATAAAAACTAATCTATTATAATAATCTCCACTCAACCACTTATCATTTTTAATATGTTTATTTGCTAATTGATAATATTTTCAAAGCTCTTTAGGAGTAAAAAATCAGTAATCCACTGTATTATCCCAATCTCAAATAAAATAATTATCAATTCAAAATTTATTCAAAAATTTATGTCGTGCCTTATAAGATCATTTTCCATTAATATTCACAATTTCATATGTTCAAGTTATAAGCTCCCAGCCAGGCTGTTCCTGCAATCGCTTTAAATAATGAGAAAAAAAATATAAATCTGAATCTCATTCAACCATAATAATTTTATTCACAAAAAATATTTTAGAAAGATTTTCAAACCTAAGCAAATGAACTAATTTAGCATCATCAGCAGCAATCTTTATATACGGTGTAAATACTTTAGTTCATGAATTATCCTTCGAAAATCTATAAACATTAGTAATATTTTCCTCATTAATAAACAAAGCAGAATAAGTAGATAAGAAAATTTGAGTTCAATCATTACAGCTAATTTGATTAAATACCAGAGCCAATTCCTTTTGAAGCTGGGGATGAATATGCAATTCAGGTTCATCAACAATCATAAATCACTCTTGCAAATCATTTCATAACAATGCAAATATTATCAACAACAATGACTGCTGTCAAGCAGACAAATCATCAAAATAACATGGTTCTCCATCAGAATTTTTTAATTGCAAACTAATTCATCATTGAACATAATCAATCGTCAAAACTTTATGTATAAATCTTTCAATCAAAAGTGTCAAACGGTTCCAAAAATCTGAATGATATAACCTATTCTCCCACAACTCATCAATAGACACTTCATCTTCAAATTCACTTCACTTTTTTTTCTTTCTACTGATAATAGACTCTTCCGTTTGATCCTTTATAATATCCCAAATTTTTCTTAAACATTTATAATATCATTCCAAATTTACATTAGTACCTTCACTCTCCTTAAAAATATAATTATCAAAATCTTGAAATTCATTTAAATACTCCCAACCCACTAAATCTCTTTGTGACGACAAAATCGCAAACGTATTCTTCAATGGATACCACACTGGCTCTGTTTTTTTCTTTTCCAACTTATTATAAATATACATACAGATGTACAACAATTCTCTTTCTTGTATACACTCTAAAGAAAAAATTTCCATAGGAGTTAAAGCTGTTTTATCAATTATAAATTCTTGATTTTTCTCATCAAATTCGGCCTTAATGCGAATTTTTTTCACTTCATTCTTTATATGATTCAAACTAAAATGAGAGAATCTATATTCCAAAGTACTATATTTTTCAATAATTGAATTAATTTTTTTAGCATTTTTACACACAAAACCAATATTATCAAAATCTGAATCAAAAAGTTCTATTACAACCTCTAACCTAGAAGGTTTATCTTGATATTTTGTATGTTTACTAAGTTTATAGGCCTTTTTCGAAATAAGATTAATGGCTTTCTTATATTCAGATTTTTTACCCTCTTTTACAATAGATGAATCCAACGTATAATCAAAAATCATATTCCTACAAAACTGATTTATAATTTCAATAAAATTACTTTTACCAGAACCATTCGCTCAAATCAAAATATTCATATTCGAACTATTATCAAGTTTATCAAAATTCATTCAGTCAAAGCCATCAAGATCATCTACATATGAGAAACTCATAAGATTGGATATTTTTAACTCCTTAATTTTCATAGAAAAATTTCTTTAATTTAAAATTTTATTTACTAATACAGTATAATCCTTTTTACAAAAAATGCAAATTTTCATACACAAAATAACAATATTTTAGATACAATTAAAATTAATTTGAAATAATGGAAAACATAAATATATTAGATTTAGATTTATCTTTACCGTTTTTTTATTATGAAAAGTTTTTCTATTCTCTTCTTAACTGGAATATTACTTATCTGAACCTACTGCACTTGAGCAGAATTCAGCCTCGAATTACAACAAGCATATAATCGATCCTACAAAAATTGAATAACAACTATGTCGTCCATAGGAAAAGCCAATATGAGATGAAACATCACTAGAGAAGAAATGGCTAAAATGATTAGCAACTATGCTATAAATATATTATGAAAGACCCCAGACACCTCTAAGCCCTGTCTATTTTTAGACTCAAATATAAATCCTGATTTAGTTCAATATGTCACTGAAAGCTGCCAATTATGATTGATGGGGCAGTGAGTAACTTCTTTTAAACCCAAAGATTTCGTCACAAGAGCCGAATTTTGAACTGTACTTTCTAGAGCATTACGATGAAACAAAAACGAATGATGAATAACATATTACCAAAATCATTTAAAAGCTTTAAAAGCTGAATGAATCATGAATAATATCTCTTCCCCTATGAATAAAGAAATTAGATGATATGTAATGTTAATGCTTATGAGAAGCACAAACGACACTACAAAAATCCAAGAAAAATCTGATATAGATAATCAAATTTCAGATGTAATAAAAATGCTAGAATAAAAAATTTTTTAATTTTTGTACTTTAAAAAATTTCAAATTTTCATCATAATATAAAATATCCAAGTTTATAAGCAACAAAAACTTTTCATAAAAAAGTCTCCAAAAATTTGACAAATAAAAAATTCTGATTATACTATATACGTCATCATGAGTGAGTGACTTAAGAAGTTCATGGTGAAACAGATGAGATCTTTCACAAATTATGTAACTGGTAAATGTACTTCATTTGCTTTAATAACTTGCTGAATGTGCAAATCATTCTATACTGTTATTTATGAATCCTACATAAATAATTAATTTACTATTTCACCTTGGTGTCTTAGTGTAGCAATTATTAAGGTTGATATTTCCATTGAGAATACCTTTCAAAGATTAAGGTTCTCTAGCTAATAGTTTAAATAATTATTAGTTCAATTGAAAATCAATTCTAGTTATCTCTTATAAGTTTCTTATATTTACTTATTTCGCTTTAAAATAGTGATAAGCATGATAGAATTACCTACTATTGTTACCTTATCAGCCTATTATGGAATATTTAAATCTAATAAGGGCAATGATTAGAAAACAATGATACAGACATTTAGATTCAGATGCTGCTGGATACAATTTATAACAATCATTTGAGAGAAGGTCTTAAATGAGGAGATATCCCACTCTCTAAAGATTCATTTCTTTAGCTGATAAAATTCATTTGAGTTTGCTATCTCATGGAATCTTCTTTAGATTCTTCTAAAGCATGAGATACTTCATTAGTTAATAGCTAATGTCGCTTCGTCAATGGCACCTTACATAATTTACTTCTCACCTGGATTGAGAGTAGATTCACATCTGCTCTTTTTTTGTTGAAAAAAATATTGAAATCTGATTCCATTATTGTATTAATCAAATTGTACTTCTGTTAATATTTTTATTTCATTAACAAAATAACATGAAATTAACTTATAAAGATTGATCTCTCGAATATGTTGTAGAATGAGACACACTATTTGTTTTGTCAATTTTTGTAGAAGAGAGGAGACAGGGAACAGCTACTCAACTCATGAATATGCTCTTAGAAAAAGCCAGAGAAGAAGAAATCAATGTTATAGAATTACCTGTAATGTCATTTGATCCAGAAGAATGAATGGAAACTGATGAATTAAAAGATCGATGCGAAAGAATATGATTTGAAACAGTCGAAAAATACTCAATATGAGAAAATAAATGATACGCCATGAGAATGGAACTATAATAGTTAAACCTTGAATTTTCCTGCCAAATATATATCATTATTCAAAACAAATTAAAATAAAAAATCATGACTTATTTTCCCATTTTGTGGCAAAAAATGCCAAAGGAACCTCCAAGCAAAAAAGAGGCCTGGACAATGTTTTTAAAGCACCTATCAATAATGATAGTGATAGTAATAGTAGGAATTATAATCGGTGGGTAACCCCCACCTTTTTCTATTTTTAAAATTACAAAACCAAAAAAATAATACTCAGAAAATATAATTTTCATAACATACTAAAAACAACTTTAAACAATCAACTTAGAAGTAGACAACAAAAATAATATAAAACATCACAAAAAAAGCTGAAAAATCTAAAACAATCTCTTGCAATGTTTTAGGATATTATTAAATTAATCATCAGATTTTTACTTTCTTAACATATACAAAAATGAAAAAATCATTGATCGTACCTTCACTATTATGAGCTTCTGTTCTACTTACAGGATGTGGAAGTCAAAACAACATAAATGAAACGAATATAAATATTGATTCAGAGAAAAGCGAAATATGTAATAATAACAAATGAATTTTAACAAACCGAGCTGAATGATGAGATATTACTGTATGTGCATTTGATGATGATTCTTTTTGTTTCCTTGAAGATTTAGAAAGCTGATCATGCAAAAAAGGACTAATTTTCTTCGAAGATACAGATGAAATTAATGATGAAATTGACAACGTTATAAACTGAAATGACAATGAAGTTCAAGAATCTGAAAGCAACGAGTGTGACCAAATGGAAGAAGAAATCGTTTGTTGAAAAGATTGAAACACATATCAAAACAAATGTTACCTTGATAAAGCCTGAGTCGAAGAAGAAACTGAATTAGCACAAGTTGAAGATTGACAATGTATTTTCGGATAATATCGCATAATATCATGAAATAGGAGAGTTGAAGAGGTAGAAGATAATTGAATATTTGATGATTATGATGATGACGATGATGAATATGATGAATTACCTTTTTAATTAATATTAATTTGAATGACTATTCAACGAAAAAGAGATTTTCTTAAAATGATTCTGTGGCAAAAAATGCGTCAAAAGACAAGACATTATACTTTGTCATATCCTGATTATATTGTTGAATTCTCAAAATGTTTTTTACCGGATATAGAAAAGAATACAAGAATTGCAGAAATAAATACCCCAAAAAAATGAGTAAAACCACAGCTACGGATTTGAGATGAAAAAGATATTCTTGATGAGTTAATAACATTTTGCATTAATAATATTGAAAATCAGTGAACCCTTTGAATAATCGTTGATAATGATGTTGATATTCCCGTGCTATATGATAAAATTATGTCAAATATTAGACTTAAGAAAAACAATAAAATAAATTACCAGGAAAAAATATTTTACTCAAATTTAAGAGAAACTTGGGAAACTGAAATGCTCATGACATGTGAAAATATTATAAATTCAAATGTCCTAATAACTACTATAGAGTCCGTAGATTTGCTAGAATTTGATAATGTAATTTATTGGAAAATCTGAAAAACAAACTGACGAAATTATGATAATCTAAGTAGGTATAGGTACTATATTTGAATGATAACTGCGAAGAAACAGCTTATTATATGTCAAGAAAATAAATGATTTTGAAAGTATAAAATAGATAATAGTTTGTATGAAGTTTATGAACTAGATGCAAATGGAAAAAATAAAAGAAATGATGATGAAATTAAATTACCTTTTTAGTTCTATTAATATAAAAAAGGATGACACCTAAGCAACAACAGCAACAACAGTTAATCACAATAGATAGGGTAGTTTACAACTCAAAAATTATTTGCAATGAATTTTTGCTGTTGTAGTCTGTCAAAAAAAAATCTGAAAAATGTGTTGCATCCACTTAGTTATTTTTTATAATGATTGTGTTCATGAGGTTTAATAATGTTTGTAATTTCTTAATCTCTAAGCGACTTTAGTCGCATAAGTAAATAACCGTTTACTTTGCACAAGGTACATTGTGCAAACTAAAATATATATGTTTTTTGAAGCTTTTTATATGTAACCATATAATAAATCTTTTTTCTCCATTTTAAGATTTAAACAAACACATAATACAAACAAAACACACAAATAAAAAAAACTTATCAACAAAGGGCAGTCTATTTTTATTTTTTAAATTAAAACTCCCCTTAAAATATGCAATAATTCTCAAGATTTATACAAAAATAAAGAAATGACAGGTATAAACCAATATTTTACTCAGAATAAAAATAAGACACGTTTTTATTCAAAGTGTCACTGGAGTCCACTCAGAACAAAAAACATCGCTTAAAATTTTCTGTTTTCTTCATTTTTCACTCATTTTTGCATATTTTTTATTCCTCTACGTTTTTTCTTATTCAGATTTTTTTATTCCATTTTTATTAAAATTTTCATCATCCACGGATCATAAATTTTTAATATTTTACAGATCATAAATTTTTAATATTTTACAAATTTGCGTATAGAATAGATTCAGTTAAAATAAAAAAAACCAAATTTTTTGAATCAAAAATGGGGGAGTTTACTTTAAATAAAAAATGATAATAATATGTTTTTCGCTATCGGAAGACTCCCCTTTCGAATCTCGACTGAAAATAAGTAATCAAAACTTTAAATCAAGCAAATAAATTCATAGCAATGAATATTATTATATTCGAAACAAAAGAAAACAACACTACCCTACCAACAATAAACTAAAAATCAGATCACACAAAACTCATATTGAATAGCAAAGAGAAATCCGTATCATCAACTACAATCAATAGAAAATTTGATTTTCGCTCAATCTTTTATTACACTCCCAACTTACTTCCATGTACAACAAGAGATTTGATGGTCTAATGGTTACTTTAGCATCCATGGAAGATATTGAATCTTGGTCTCATGGTGCTGTAGACAATCCTGATACCGTAAACTATAGGACAGGTAAGCCAAAAGAAGGAGGTCTATTTTGCGAATCCATCTTTGGACCTGTAAAAAACTTTGAATGTAGCTGTGGAAAATATAAATGACCTAGATATAAGTGAATTGTCTGTGAAAAATGTAATGTAGAAGTTACAAGTTCTCGTACTAGAAAAACCAGAATGTGACATGTGGATCTAGCTTCACCCATTGTTCATGCATGGTACAAAAACTCCCCTTGTGGATGAATTCATCAATTATTATGACTATCATCACATGAAATAAATAACGTCATGAGTTTTATAAAATATATCGTCGTTAAGACTCCAAATGAAGAGTGAAAAGAACATATAAAAGAAACTTTAAAATCTGATTTTAATACGAGATTAAATGAGTTAGAAGAAATTTATCAAGAAGAAGTAAAATCTCAAAAAGATGAAAAAAATAAAGCAATGCTCAAAGAACTCTTTGAAGAAAATAGAAAAGAACTAGCTGACGAACAAATGAGACTAAATAGAATAATATCTGAACTTGAACGAGGAAAAACTGTTATGGAATCAGACTGGAGATCTTTCTTCTACAAATTCTCTGATAAAATGGAAATGGCTTCATGACCAGATGGAATCTTGAAAGCTTTGAAAGAAATTGATGTAGAGAAAGAAATTAAGAAAAAGGTTAAAGAATTCCCTAGTATCAAATCTGCAGACACGAAAAAGAAATCAATGTCTTTAATCAAATTATTGATTAATTTGTACGTTTCTGGAGTAAGACCTGAAAATATGGTAATTAGAAAATTACCTGTAATTCCTCCTGATCTCAGGCCAGTTGTTCAACTTAATGGTTGAAGATTTGCTTCTTCTGACGTAAATCTTTTC
>ODAI014413334.1_pt1 | contig 11370 bp, 10 predicted proteins | sample 1539321 | NCBI WGS metagenome assembly ODAI01 (sample SAMN02144231, study PRJEB22623) | gut metagenome | biome: sheep rumen | host: Ovis aries | place: New Zealand
CAAACGCAGCTACTATCCAGACAAGGAAAACCACGAAAAATACAAAAAGATCTACGAACTCTACAAGAGCTTCTATCCGCTCAACAGAGACTGGATGCATGAGTTCTACGGTCTTGACCTTTCCTAAAAATATTTATCATTTAAAAATGCAGTTCACACTGCATTTTTTGATTTCAGAAATGATTTAATAATATCTCTCGTCCAGCAGATCGATCGCTTCAAAGAAGATCTGCATGCAGGCCTCACGATCTGCATCGTACAAGACGATGTGATTGCCCGGCCCTTCTTTCAGAACTGTCTGGCCTTGCGTGTCTTCTCCCTCCAGAACGATGTCGACCTTGCCTTCCTTGTATTTGAAGATCTCCGGCTTTAACAGCCAGAGCACCGGGATCAGATCAAAGATGGCTGTCTTATCCCAGCCCCGATCGATCGCATAGCGAAGATAGAAGCTAAACAGATCATCGACAAGTTTTGAGACTCTTCTTCCGTTTTTAAAACGCTTCGTCTCTTCAATCATGATGCCGCCGGCATAGCAGACTTCCAAAGGTGCCATGACGATTTTAATACCGGAATCAAAGACGATCTTTGCGGCATGAGGATCATGCCAGATATTGAATTCGGCACACTTGTTGATATTGCCGCCATTGAGGGCACCGCCCATCAGAACGATCTCTTCGATCTTCTCGGCACATTCCGGCGCTTCCTGTAAAAGTCTTCCCAAATTGCTCAACGGTGCCAGGGCCACGATCGTGACCTTTTCCGTGCTCTCCTTCAATACTTTCTTGTAATAATCGACAGCACCCATTTCTTCGATCTTTCGTTTGGGTGCGGGCAGGATCGGCCCGTCCATGCCGCTTTCGCCATGCGCCTGCGGCTGCGGTTTTGGCTCCAGAAGCAGCGGTCTTGCCTCACCTTTGTAGACCGGAATTGAAAGATTTAAATAATCTTCGACTTTTAATATGTTGTCTGTGACCTTATCGACGGTCTGATTGCCGGCTACCGTACAAAAAGACAAAAGCTCCAGCTCACCGCAGTGAGCCAGAGCTGTTAAGATAGCCATTATATCATCGTGACCGGGATCGGTATCAATGATAAGCCTTTTCATTATTCTTCTTCGACTTTACCACGCTTCGTACGGTAGTAGTTCACAATGGAAACGACCGTCAGGATGACGAAGACGGAGAAATAAGGAATCGCACCGACAAGGTCGGTCGGGAATGCGGAGTTCGAGCTGAAGATGATGGAAACAGCACGGAAGACCGCAAAGATGACACCGGATAAGATCAGCATCCAGTAATTGCCGTTGGCGATACCGTTGGCAGCAACACCCATCCAGCCCTGACCGGAGACCATTCCTTTGGAGAAGATCTTCAGGTAGTTCAAGGAAAGATAAGCACCGCCCAAGGCAGCCAAAACACCGGATAAGACCAGTGATAAGACACGGAGTTTTTCGACGTTGACACCGGCTGTTCTTGCCGCATCTGCATTCAGACCGCAGGCTCTCATACGCATGCCTAACGGTGTCTTGTAGATCATGATGAACAGAATGATGATCAAAATCCAGCAGACATAAGTCAGATCGTACTGACCGGAAAGGATCTCGCCCAGGATCGGAATCTTATTCAGCAGCGGTATGTCCAGCTGTCCCAGAATCGGCGTGGACAAAGAAGCAGTCGTGCCCTTATCACCGGTGATCTGATACAGGATGAAGATTGCCACCGCATCAGCAAAGGTGTTAAGAGCGATCATGATCAGGAAGGCATCCGCTCCCAGCTTCATGGAGAAGAATGCGATCAGCATGACAGTAAAGATACCGATGACGATAGCCAGCAGGACACCTACCCAGGCGGAACCGGAAAGGTAGGAACCCAGAACGCCGGCCAAGGCGGCAAAAGTCATGATCGATTCGATCGCGATGTTGCCGATACCGGTCGATGCAGCAATGAATGCACCAAGAGCCGCGAATAAGATCGGAGTAGCCAGACGAATGATCGTCAGCAGAAAACGCATCGTAAATAAAGTTGAAATTACACTACTCAGCATGTTCTTCCAAGCCCTCCTTTAACAGTTGTCTCTCTCTGAACTTCCTGAGGAAGTGCTGTGAAGAGATCAGCATGATAATGATACCTTCGACGATCGCGACGATCTCGGAAGGAACTGAATTATCAACAAAGTACAGGATCGCCGTGCCCTGTTCCAGATACTTGATCAGGAAGGAGGCAATGACGATACCGATCGGATTGTTTCTGCCCAGCATTGATAGCAGCATGCCGGAGAAACCGATGCCGACCAGTGATTGCGATGGTGTATAGAAGGTCGTCTGCGTCAATAGTGCGGTGGTTGCACCCATGCCGGATAAGACACCGGCAATTGCCGCCGTGGAGATAGCCAGCTTGAAAGCAGAAATACCGGAGTATTCGGCAAACTTCGGATTGGTTCCGGCCAGACGGATCTGGTAGCCCAGTCTCGACTTCTTCATAAGCAGATACAGAACGATCGTAACGATGATCAGCAGGATGAAGCAGGCCGAAATACGAAGCGGCTGATACAGATAACCGATCTTCGCTGTTGCCATGTAGTCCTTAGAAGAGTTGCCGCCTCTTTTCAGAGTACCTAAGAAGGTTCTGACTACGTATGCCGCAACACCTGCATAGATGGAGTTGAGCATCAATGAGACGACCATTTCGTTGGTACCGAACTTGGCTTTTAAGAAGGACGGCAGGATCATGACGATACCGCCGAAAGCCATCGCACCCAGGTAACAAAGGATCGGGTGCAGGATCGGGCTGCTCGTGACCGGCTGAATAGCGATCGCCGTGACAACAGCACCGGAAAGGATATAGATACCTTCAGCACCCAGGTTGAAGGCACCGGCTGAGAATAAGACACCGGCTGCCAGACCTGCGAAGGCATACGGAATAAAGGATTCGATGACCGCTCCGATGTATCTGGTCTTGGTCAAAGGACCGGTCAGGATCGTAACGATGGCGTTGACCGGATCGGATGAGACCATGCACAGAATGACGAATGTGATAGCTAATGCGATCAAAATGGAAATAAGCATCTTGATTGCATCAAAGAACTTCGGATTGGAAATCGACAGCTTATACTTGCTTGAATATTTGTCGCCTCTTTTTTCAGTCATTTAAAGCACCTCCGATCTCTTCAGCTGTCTGGTGTTTCGCGCCAAGCATGTACATACCCAGTTCAGATTCGCTGACTTTGTTGGCTTCAGGGAAGTATCCGGCGATCTGGCCGTTGAACATGACGATGATACGGTCGGACAGGCTCATGACCTCATTGAGGTCTGCAGATACCAGCAGGATACCGGCACCGGCATTGCGCATTTCGATCAGCTTATGGTGAACGAATTCAGCCGAACCGATATCGATACCATGGGTCGGCTGTTCGGCGATCATGAATTTGGAATTGGTGTTGTACTCTCTGGCAACGACGACCTTCTGGACGTTACCGCCGGAAAGGCTGTTAACGTTTGCCTGAGCGTTCTTGGTCTTGACGGCAAAGGTCTTGACCAGTTCTTCGGACATCTTGTCGATGGCCTTGAGGTTCATGAACAATTTGTTGTTGATGTCTTCTCTGTCAAAGTAGGTCGAGATCAGGTTGTCGGAAATCGGCAATTCACCGGCAACGCCATCGCCCATTCTGTCTTCCGGAATGTAGGCCATGCTGGCATCTCTTCTGCCCTTGATATTGAGATTATTGACCCGCTTGCCACAGATATCGATCTCACCGCTATAGGCTGTTTCTTCCAGACCGGTGATACACTTGACCAGCTGCTGCTGACCGTTGCCTTCGACACCGGCAATGCCCAGGATCTCACCGGCCTTGACGGCAAAGGATACCTTGTTGAGGACCGGCTTGCCGTTTTGTTCCATATAAAGATCTCTGACTTCCAAAGCTTTTTCGTTGTGGAAGTCTTCATGGGTCTTGTATTCATCCATGTCGTTATCCAGGTCTCTGCCGATGATCAGGTTCGTCAGCTGTTCCATGGTCAGTTCCTCATTGAGGTAAGTACCCTTGGAAACACCGTTACGGATGACTGAGATCTTATCGGAGATCTGTTTGACCTCTTCCAGTTTGTGGGAGATAAAGATGATCGTATGGCCCTGTTCCTTGAAGGAACGCAGCTGAGTGAACAGCTTTTCCGTCTCCTGCGGAGTTAAAACTGAAGTCGGTTCATCCAGAATGATGAGTTCTGCATTACGATACAGAGTCTTGAGGATCTCAACTTTCTGTCTCTTCGCAACGGACAAAGTCGAAACTTTGGCATTGACATCGAGTTCGAAATCATACTTATCAGATAATTCCTGGCACCTTCTGGTCGCTTCCTTGTTGTCGATAAAGATATTCTTCTTCGGCTCATCGCCCAGAATGATATTATCGACAATCGAAAATGACGGGATCAGCATAAAGTGCTGATGGACCATGCCGATACCCGCCTTGATGGCGTCCATCGAACTGTTGAAGTGCGTTTCTTCACCCTTATAAGTGACTGTACCGCTGGAAGGTCTTTCAATACCGAAGATGACCTTCATCAAGGTTGACTTGCCGGCACCATTCTCACCAACGATCGAGTGAATTTCGCCTTTTTCGAATTCCATGTTAATGTCACGGTTCGCCACAGTTCCGTTTGGATAGACTTTTGTAACATTCTCAAGTTTCAATATCGTCTCTTTCATAGCTTCTCCTTCAATTTAAGAAAAAGTCATGCGTCAGGAAGCAACGCATGACTTTGCCTTTTTAAAATGTGTTTGAATTAGTCAATACGAGCAGCGTCTCTGACTTTTGGCCATTCAGTTTCGTAAGTTGCTTCATCCCAAGCCTTGGTATCAACAACTTCAACGGCACCGCTGGAAACCTCTGCGAGAGTGTCTGCAACAGCTTTTCTGACTTCTTCACTTGCGTTTGCAAGGTAGTAGTCGTTTTCAGCAAGACCAACACCATTGAGGGCGATACCCCAAGTTTCAGCCTTACCTAACTTGCTGTCGAATGTACCATTAGCAACCATTTCACAAACTGCCTTGAAAGCAACGTTAGTGTTCTTTAAAGCAGAAGTTAAGATTGTGTTAGCCCATGCAGGGTTCGTATCTTTGAACTGTAAGTACTGGTCCTGGTCAACACCGATGCACCATACATCATCATGAGCTGAGCAAGCATCGATAACACCGTTACCTAAGCCACCAGCAACCTGCCAGATAACATCAGCACCCTTAGAGATCATATCTTCTGTAACTTCTTTACCTAAAGCAGTATCAGAGAATGAACCAGGGTAAGAAATAACATAGTTAACGCCCTTAGCAGCTAATACCTGGCAGTAACCGCCGATGAACTGGTTCATATCCTGAGATTCCATACCGACGACAACACCAACAGTACCGGTCTTTGTAACAGCTGCAGATAAAGCACCAACAACATAACCTAAATCATCAAGAGCCCAGTCAACAGCGTAGCAGTTTGCAGGAACGCCACCTTCAGGGATCCAGGAACGGTCAAAGTTGTAGAACTTCTGATCAGGATACTTTTCACAAGCTTCATATAAGAAACCTTCGTAAGTACCGTTACCGGAAACAACCAGGTCATATTCACCGTCTTCACAGACGTTGTCATACCAGTTCATCCAGTTGGATTCTTCAGCAGCACCATTCGGGTCACATTCGAAGACTTCAACAGTGATGTTGTTGTCAGCATCGTTGACTTCCTTAGCAGCATTCGCTAAAGTGTCGAAGTAAGACTGGTCACCAGTGAACGGAAGTAATACCGCAATCTTGGTAACGCCGTCGTCTTCAGCAGCCGGAGCAGCATCGCCACCGTCTGCAGGAGCCGGAGTTTCTTCCTTCTTACCACAGCCGACTAATGCGAATACCATTAATGCTGCAAGTAAAACAGTTAATAATTTTTTCATTTCTTTCTCCTTTTCTTTCTATTTAAAGCGTCTGTACGCTTCAAACCAATTTGAGTTTCAGCAACAAAGAAAAAAGCACCTGTTTGATAAGCACATTATACAATTGAAATCATCGCTTTTCAATGAAAAATGAGCAAATGAAAACGCGTTCATTCGACCTTATAAGCTTCATAGCCGTTTGCAATCAGCTGTGCATCAAAATCTGCCCTCGCCATCCTGCAGACTTCCTCAAAATCTTTTCCGATTTTGACCAAAGTGAACATATTCTCAAAAGCAAATCCTTTGTCTTCGATCATGAAGCCGTCCTTGTCATAATCAGAGTCATTTTCATCTTTTTCAATGTCCCGATCCTTCAAAGGACTCTTGCCGGTATAGAAACCGTAGGCCGGCATTCCCTTGGCAACGAAATAGCCGAGTTCGAACGCTGTACCAGAGTCTGCCTCATGGCCGCGCCAGTCATCAAGCTGGGCGATACACATATCGGACTTTCTCATATAGCTGACATCGTGTTCGAAGATCCGCTTCCAGAGATCCTCACCCGGCTCCACCGGATCGCCGTCCCCCGGGAACAGACCGATCAGACCGTACTTGTCGCAGGTCTTCTTCCAGTATTCCACCGTCTGCGGACAGCTTGGCAGAAACATCTCGAAATCCGCCAGATAGACGACAGGTTTTCTGACATTGCCTTCCTTATCGATGAACATTATGCCGCACCTCCCGTGATCTTCTTTAATACATCTTTCAGATCGCCTTCCACGACAGTCGAAGAATACTCCAGCATCAGATTCAAAGGACCCGGTTCAAAACCGATGCCGTCCTTGTCTTTCCAGGATTTGTTTTCTTCGTCGAATTTCTTTTCGCCGCTGTAGCGCTCGCTGCAGACTCTTGCATCCGGCATGTAGCAGTACACTTCCTTTTCATAGGCATAGCCCATGCCCAGCTCCAGTGCGCTTTCGCCAAAAGGTTCCACATAAGCCCTGAAATCTCTGGTATCGGCGATCAGGATATCACATTCCCTGATCAACTCCAGTCTTTGTTCGGCGATCTTACGGTTGTTTTCCAAAGAATCCTTCACCTGATAGACTTCTTCAGGCAGGTCCAAAACCGCAAAACCATATGCTTCACACAGCTTCTTCTTTTCCTCAAACAGGGCTTTTCCATCTTTTCTCAAACGTTCCGGACCCGAGAGGTAGATCTTTCGTTTTTCCATATTGTCTTTTCCTTCTTCAGATAGTTTCATTATACCATCCGTCCCATTTGCCCTTCTTGCAAGCCAAAAAGAAAAGCCATCTTTTCGATGACTTTATTGCAGACTTTTTTCTATAACTGGATCGCTGTTTCCAAGGCAATCTCCATCATGCCTTTGAACGCCGTCTGTCTTTCTTCCGGTGTAGACCCTTCGCCCGGTTTATCGGAAACCGTCACCAGGCAGGCAGCCTTCTTGTTTAAATACCGTGCATTGGCAAATAAGCCAAAGGCCTCCATTTCCCCGGCGATCACATCGTATGGCGGCTTGCGTTCCAGGCTGCGGTCGAAGTAGAATGCATCGCCGCTGTGGGCAATGCCTTTATAGACCTTGTGTCCCTTTTCTTTTGCCGTCTTCTCCAGCAGCTCGGTGATCCCCTTATCCGGATACATCAGATCTTCCTTATAGCCGAAAGCCGTATCGGCAAAGGAAGAAGCTGAATAGGCTGCTTCCGCCAAGATGATATCAAACAGCTTCATTTCCGGCAGATAGCCGCCGCAGGAACCGATGCGGATGATATTCTCCACACCGTAGAAATTGTAGAGCTCATAGGAATAGATGGCAATCGAAGGAATGCCCATGCCATGCCCCATCACCGAGATCTCATGTCCCTTGTATTTGCCTGTATAACCCAACATGCCTCTGACATGGTTGAACTCCTTGGCATCTTCCAAGAAATTCTCGGCAATGAATTTTGCCCGCAATGGATCGCCCGGCATCAATACCGTCTTGGCGATCTCGCCTACTTTGGCCGTATTATGTGGTGTACCATTAAACTCGCTCATGATTTCTCCTTTTCATCCGGAACTATGACCGGATGCTTCTTATCTATGATTATATCAATTTGTTTCTTTTTTTCTGTTTGCATAATCAGTTAAGATACAGAAAACTGTATAGAAGAAGATCTTTCATATTATAATTGAGGCTGAAAAAGAAAGGATGAAATTATGAGCAGATACGATACAGACTATTCCAAGATGGGTTTTTCTACCAGAGCCATCAAAATCGGCGAAGGTGTCGACCCGGTTACCAAAGCACTCAATACGCCTATCTATGAAACATCAACCTACGGTTATGAGACAGCCGAACAATACGATGAAATGTTAGCAAGAGGGGCTCAATGGGAACCAGACATCTACATCTATTCCCGTACCACGAATCCGACAACCAATGCATTGGAGAAGAAGGTTATGTCTCTGGAAGGTGCAGAAGATGCACTCATCTGTTCGTGTGGTATGGCAGCGATTTCCAATGCCTTGCTGTCCAATCTCGACGCCGGGGATCATGTCATCTGCTCTGATGATACCTTCATGTGCACTTCTTCGATGTTTGCCGACATCCTGCCGGCCAAGGGCATCGAGACTGACCGCGTTGAGATCCTGGATTTGAACAACATCGAAAAAGCTATTAAGCCGAATACCAAAGTCATATATCTTGAAGCTTTGTCAAATCCGCAGCTCAAGCTGGCAGATATACCGGCTATCGCCGACTTAGCACATAAACACGGTTTAAAATTCATCGTCGATAATACCTTCCTGTCACCTGTCGTCATGCGGCCACTGGAACTAGGTGCCGATATGGTCGTACATTCAGGTACAAAGTATTATGTTGGTCATGGTGATGCATTATGCGGCATTGTGGCAGGCAGAAAAGAAGATATTGACCGTGTCCGTTACTACTACGACAACTTCGGTTCCCACATCTCTCCATTCAACGCCTGGCTTGCACTTCGTTCAGTCAGGACCATGCAGTTAAGAGTGGAAAGACAATGTCAAAATGCAATGACTCTTGCAAAATGGTTTGAAAAGCGTCCGGAAGTTGAATTTGTCACCTATCCGGGCCTTGAAAGCCATGGCCAGCACGAGCTTGCCAAAAAGATTTTCACGCCTGGTTTATTTGGCGGCATGTTATGTGTGCATCTCAAAGGCGGCTATGAAGAAATGTGCAAGTTCTGTGATGCAACGAATATCCCGCCGATTGCAACAAGTCTCGGTGATGTCGTCACTCTGATGTTCCCGAAATCGGCTTACAACAATCTAATCCGCATCTCAACAGGCTGTGAGGATGTCAACGACCTGATAGCTGACTTTGAACAGGCTTTCGAAAAAGCAAAGCTCTAAAAAATGCTTATTGCTAAATCAGCAATAAGCATTTTCTTTTTGTTCAAACTATAGCTTTTACAGACAACGTTTTATTTATGCAGTCTCTTCCTAAGCCAAAACCGAAGAGGTCTCTTAATTCCATTGCTGCAAAGTGATATTCTTTCTCATCAAACAGCACTTTTAACAAATCTCCTGAATCTATCAGACAAAGTGTATGGTTTTTTCCGCTTTCCCAATTCAACGGATAAGAAGAAAGGACCTTTTCCTCTTCTTTATACTGTATCAATACAAGTGCATCTTTCCTTAAACCGATGGCATAACGGTCCAGATATCCCTTCATATTGAAGACCAGAAGATGTTCTTCTCCCTTCAGCGGCACAAAGCTCCATTCGATCTTGTGATACTTGTTTCCATACCTGCCGCTGCTGATCAGGGCATGATCTTTGCTCTCGCCAAGCAGTCCATCTTCAATCCGCCAAGTGCCGGAATGATCGACAAAAGCCCGGATATTGTTCATGAAGTCACCGCCATAGCGCGGTCCGTAGTGATCGATCGGATACTTCTTGAAATCATATTCCAGCTTTGGATGGCGCTGTATCTGAATGTCCCTGATCGCATAATCGTTTTGAGCCCTTAAACCGATGCGATTGATGACCAGGTTCTTCCCAATCGGCATATCGATCGATAAAACACCGTTTTCATCAGTGTGAACATCTTTTGTGTATTCCTTGCCCTCGCAATCCAGAACATAAGCCTCAAACTCCCGATCCAAACCCTGCGCCAGAAATACCTTTATCTGATCATTTGGTTCAACGATCGGTGAAAATTCCGGATCATAGCGGGCATCAAAGAGATCATCGGCCAGGTAATAGGCAAAGCCGTAGATGTCCTTGCTGAAAACATGCAGCAGATGATCTTTGACTTCGACCTTACCGTCGTTACAGCGAATTCCCTTGGTTCCGTAAGGCAGGTCAAAGAGATCAAAGTCTCTGATATCGATCCCTTCCAGCTTATAGGCCAGTCTGGTAAACAGCTTGGCGCTTTCCGATACGCTCTGGATATTCAAAGAGCCAATGGCGCTGGAAGCGTTGAGGACATCGTTGATCGGAAGGATCCACTTTTCGCTTATTCCTTCCAGTCCCAGCAGAGCTCCCATGATCGAACCGACATTGCCGACATTGCAGTCGGTATCCCAGCCGCATCGATTCAGGATGATCAGTGTCTTGTCAAAATCGTTGTCGCCATAGCTCATCGCCATGATCATCAGTGCCATATTGGGGATAATGTGGCAGACACCCGGATACTTGTCGTAGCCGTAATTGGTCTGTATGTACTTCAGACACTTTCGGTAATCGTCTTTGTTTTCTTCATAGAAGGAAAGGATATCCCTGGCAACTTTATAGTATTCCATGTCCTTATTTAAATAGGTCAGCGTCTCTTCGATCACCTCGTGGATATCGTTTCTCTGCATTGCCAGAGTAATGGCGACCGCTACAAAGATACCGCCCTGTATCCCGTTTCCATCATGGGTCACGCTGGATGCCATGGCCGCCAGCTTCTTTGCCCGATCGGCATCATAGCCGGCAACATAGCCCCAGCAGTCGGAAAATATCTGACCACCGATCTGTTCGGCCATGGTCAGACCGTTGACTTTCATGGAACCGGAAAGCGGTGCCTTGATCCCCTTCTTAAGATTTTCATAGGCCGTGTGCTCAGTGGATACGCCGACCCCGCCCCACCAGAAGAAACCTTTGTATTCCTGCAGGTAATTCAAAAAGGTATTGCCGATCGTTTCGGCATCGATCGTCTCGTTATCCAGCAAGGCTCTGACAAAGAATAAAGGACCGTTGGTGTCATCGTCTGAGGCATAGATGTCATAATCGACAAGGTAGCCTTCTTCCTTTGGATACTTTGCCATGATCTGATCTGACGTCCAGTTCTCCACCGGAGAACCCAGACGGACCCCGATCACTTTGCCCAACCAGGAGGCGTAGACCTTTCTTAAATATTCATCACGCTTTTCCGGTGTCAGTTTCAAATGAAGTTCTCCTCAAAGAAAGCGATCGTATTGTCAGTCAGCTGTTTTGACAAATCAGGCC
>ODAI013724137.1_pt1 | contig 11369 bp, 10 predicted proteins | sample 1539321 | NCBI WGS metagenome assembly ODAI01 (sample SAMN02144231, study PRJEB22623) | gut metagenome | biome: sheep rumen | host: Ovis aries | place: New Zealand
TAAAAAGATTATCAACAAGCTTAAACTTACCATTAACATTAGGAACAAATAATTTTATAATTACAGTTAAAGGAGAAGATAATCGAACAACTCATCAATATAATTTAAGAATTATAGCTAAACCTTATCCAGCATTTACTTATGATTCATGGGAAACAATATTAGCTAATGTAAGAAAAGATGGAGGACAAAAATATGCACCGGTTTCAGGTGGAAAAGACGCACAACCTACCAAAGATATTGATCTAGGGACTTTAGGAATACATAAAGTTAGGGTAGCTAATACTACTTCATGTGAAGATGCTTTATTAGAAAATTCTAATTTAACGTCAACTACTGCATGTGGTTTTGTAGTAGAATTTGCTGATATTATTGGTTCATCAAAAATGAATACTACAGCTACTAGTATTGGTGGATATAATGCTGCTACAGTAATGCTAAACTATTTAGATACTATATACGATGCATTACCTACAGATATTAAAAATATTATTATTGATACTACTGTAGTATCAGGTAGAAGTAGATTAGATAGCAATAATTTCACACTTACTGGTCAAAAATTATATTTGTTATCTGGATATGAATTAAATGGAGGCAATTGTACATCTGCTTCGGTAGATAGTGCTTGTGGTAATACGCGTCAACTTGATTATTATGCTACTAATGCTAATTTTAGTGATTACAGACAAAAAATATTTAAGACTAATTATTATAAATGGTGGCTTCGTAATGCAGCGGATGGAGTTGGTGAAGGCAAGGCATTTTATGTTATAGATGGCGAAGGTAAAGGGATTGTAAGTACTTATGGTTATGGAAATCAAAGCAATGGTGTATCACCAGCCTTTAGAATTGGATAAAATATAAGAATAGATTCGTCTATTCTTTTTTCTTTACATTTGTTTACAAAAATCAGTTGAAATTTTTGATGATTTCAACTTTTTTTATTTACTTAAATATCTTAAATATAGTATTATAATATTGAACAGTGGTAGAAAGTGGGAAAAAGTGGGGGATTAATATGTTCATGGGAGAATATCATCATTCAATTGATGAAAAAGGTAGATTAATTATTCCTTCTAAGTTTAGAGCTGAACTTGGTGAAAGCTTCGTTATAACTAGAGGACTTGAAAACTGTTTATTTGTTTATTCACTTGTTGAATGGAACAAAATAGTTGATAAATTAAAAAGCCTACCATTTACTAAAAAAGATGCCCGTAACTTTACTAGATTTTTCTTATCAGGAGCTACTGTTTGTGAGCTTGATAAGCAAGGAAGAGTCAACATACAATCTTCTTTACAAGAATTTGCTTCTCTTACTAAAGACTGTGTTATAATAGGGGTTAATGACCGCTTAGAAATATGGTCTAAAGAAAGATGGGAAGGTTTCTATAGTGAAAATAGTGAAAACTTATCAGATATTGCTGAAAACTTATTCACTGTAGATATGGATTTTGATTTATGAAACATGTAAGTGTATTATTAAATGAATCGATTGATTCACTTAATATTAAAGAAGATGGAGTTTATGTTGATTGTACACTTGGTTATGGAGGACATTCAAGTGAGATTTTAAAAAGAATAAAAAGGGGTCACTTATTCGCCTTCGACCAAGATAATAATGCCATTAAGGCAGCTGGTATTAGACTATCTGAAATTGGTAGTAACTATACTATTATTAAAAGTAATTTCGTACATATGAAAGAAAAATTACTTGAAAATAATATTAATGAAGTAGATGGAATACTATTTGATCTTGGGGTTTCATCACCACAATTAGATGAAGAAGATCGAGGATTTAGTTTTCATAAAGATGCTATGCTCGACATGAGAATGGATCAAGATAGTAGTTTTTCTGCTTATGATGTAGTTAATACCTATAGTGAAGCTGATTTGACTAGAATATTATTTACTTATGGTGAAGAAAAATATGCTAAGAGTATTGCTAAAAATATTGTTAAAGAAAGAACTAAAAAGCCAATTGAAACAACATTTGAATTAGTTGATGTTATTAAATCGTCAGTACCTGAAAAGTATATGCGAGATAAACATCCTGCAAGAAAAACTTTTCAAGCTATTAGAATTGAAGTAAACCATGAATTAGATATTTTAGAATCAAGCATGCGTGATAGTTTATCAATGCTTAAAGTAGGTGGAATATTATCGGTAATTACATTCCATTCACTTGAAGATAGAATTGTTAAAAATGTATTTAAGAGTGTTACTAGTATAGATCCTAAAGTAAAAGGATTACCAAATATTCCAGAAGAATATTTACCAAATTATGAGCTAGTTAATAATAAAGCAATAACACCTAGCAAGGAAGAACTAGATGAAAACAATAGAAGTCGTTCTTCAAAGTTAAGAGTAATAAGAAGAATAAGATAGGAGAGTATTATGAGAAAAGTTAGAAAGAGGTTAAAAATGTCAAGATTTGAAAGATTATTATATACTTTTTTAATAGTTGTATTATTATCAACACCTTTTCTACTTGTTTTCTCACAAGCTACATTATCTAAGATTAATTTTGAGGTAGAAAAGACTAAGAAAGTCATAACTGCACAAGAAAAGAAAAATGAAAGTTTAACTATGAAAGTTAATGAACTTGCTTCACTTGAAAAAATTCAAGAGGTTGCTAAAGAGCAGGGTTTGAGTTATAATAATAATAACATAAGAACAATTGAAGAAAATTAGAATTTGCAGGTGAAATTATGAAAAATAAAAAGAGTAAAAAACTTAATCGCAATGTAACTGTTGGAAACATGTGCTTAGTTTTTACTCTTTTTTTATTTGGTTTATTATTATATAGGGCAAGTGTTTTAGCTTTGTCTAAAGAAGTGGATGGTATTAATTTAAAAGAGTTTTCTAAGAGTCATACTTTAAAGCAAGAAACTATTAAGGCTAAACGTGGAAACATTTATGATGCTAATGGTGATATTCTTGCTCAAAATGTATATTCATATGAACTTATTGCATATTTAGAACCATCTCGTGGGGAAGGATATTATGTTAAAGATAAAGAATATACTGCAGAAGCATTATCGACTGTTATTGATTTAGACAAAGATAGAATACTTGCTTTATTAAATTCTACTAGATCTAATGGAGAACCTTTATATCAAACATCCTTTGGTTCTCATGGACGTGGTCTTACAGAAATTACTAAAGATAAAATAAAAGCTTTAAATTTAGCTGGAATAGATTTTATTGAAACACAAAAAAGATATTATCCTAAGGGTGATTATTTGTCTTACACATTAGGGTATGCTAAACAAGATAGTAATGGTAATATTAATGGTGAAATGGGGATTGAAGCTTTATATAATAGTATTTTAACTGGTACTGATGGTTATAGAAGTTATCAAAAAGATTTAAAAGGATATAAAATAGCTAATACTCCTGAAATAGTAGAAGAAGCAGTTGATGGAAGTGATGTATATTTAACTATTGATTCTAATGTTCAATTCTTTATTGAACAAGCCTTAGAAGATGCTGAAAATAAGTATACATTTGATGAACTTAATATAGTAGTAGCAGAAGCTAAAACTGGTAAGATACTTGGGATTTCATCTACTACTGGATTTGATCCTAATTTAAGAAATGTTTCTACTTACTTAGATCCTAATTTATCTGTTAGTTTTGAACCAGGTTCTACTATGAAAACATTTACTTATATGGCTGCTTTAGAAAGTGGTAAATATGATGGAAATACTACTTTTAGAAGTGGTACTTATACTACTAAAGATGGTACTGTTATAGGAGATTCTAATCGTAGTGGATGGGGAGTTATTTCTTTTGACAGAGGATTTGCTTTATCTAGTAACGTTGGTATATGTAATATTATTACTAGTTATTTAAATGGTAAAGAGTTAAAAGATTATTTTAAAAAACTAGGATTTGGATCTACTACTGAAGTGCTTCAAATAGAAATAGATGGAAAAAATGTTGGAGAAACTAATAAAGAAACAGCTGGTAGACTTCCTTTTAAGTATGAAACTGAAATATTAAATGCTGGATTTGGTCAAGGTATAATGGTTACATCTTTTCAAAATATAAAGGCTTTAACTAGCATAGCTAATGATGGAATACTTTTACAGCCTTATTTAGTAGATAAAGTTGTAGATAGTAATGGTAAAGTCCTTGGAGAAAATACTCGTACTGAACTTGGACGTGTTGCTTCTAAGGAAACTACTGATAAAATTAAGAACTTAATGGAAACGGTTGTTACTGAAGGAACTGGTTCTAATTATAATATGCCAGGATATAATGTTATTGCTAAAACTGGTACAGCACAGATAGCTTCAACTAATGGTAAAGGATACTTAAAAGGCGAATCTGATTATATTAAAGGATTTGCTGGAATGTTTCCTAAAGATGATCCTGAGATAATTATATATGCTAATGCTAAAAGGCCATATAAAGGTAGTGTTAAACCACTTACTGAAGTAATTAAAAGCGTTATTACTAATGTAAGTAAGTATTATAATATTTATGATGAAGTAGAAGAATCAATTAAGAGTACTAGTTTTAAGTTAGGTAAATACTATAGTAAAGATGTAAATAGTGTTAAAGAAGAATTAGAAAAAAATGGTATAAATGCTGTAGTAATTGGTGATGGTGACACCATTGTTGATCAATATCCAAAAGCTGGTATTGTTACAGCTAGTACTAATAAGGTGTTCTTACTTACAAATTATAAAACAGTAAGTATTCCAAATTTTAAAGGATGGAGTAAGAAAGATGTTGATACTTATTTAAAACTTGCTAAAATTCCTTATACTGAAACTGGATATGGCTATTTAGTAGAACAATCTTTAAAGAACGTTAATTATGAAGTTGGTATGACTTTAGAATTAACGTTTGAAGAAAAATATAAAATAGTAGAAGAAAAATCATAATAGTTTTGATTTTTCTTTTTTTTGATTAAAAGTAATGATATAATTAATTAGGTAATAATGTGGTGATAGCAAGATGGAAAATAAATCAGAAAATGTTAAAAATAAAAAGAATACCGTAATTAATGGCTCAGGTATGAAAGTAAAAAATCTTAAAATCAAGGAACGTAAAAGAAAAAAAACTAACCAGGAAATAATAAAAAACAGAAAAATTACTTATTTAGTTTTATTACTTGCAGCATTTGGATTATTTATACTAGTTTTAAATATGAGTTATGCTTTTTTTACATCTAGGGTTACATCAAAAGATTATATTATTTATACTGGTAATCTAGAGATAGATTATACGGAGATAGGTAGTTTAATTAATTTAGAAAATACTTATCCAATGACTAATGCTGAAGGATTACAAACATCTGGATATAGTTTTAGTATAACTAATAATGGAAGTATAGATACAAAATATCAAATTAGATTAGAATTAGATCAGAATACTACTATTCCAATTGAATATATAAAATTAGCATGTTTTAAGACACAGGAAAATTCGGAACAAGTAAGTGAAGAGATTGGCCCTGTTTTATTATCAAATTTAAATGAGCTGCAAACTTTTATTTCTAATCAAGTTATTGAACCAGGAAAGATAGATAGCTATACATTAAAAATGTGGATTGATTATTCTGCTCCTATTGATATTAAAGGTAAAATATTTAAAGCAAAGATAGTGATTGATTCATTACAGAATGTTGATGATGGTTATATTATTGATAATAATATACAACAAGGATAGTATATAATAAATACTCTAATGGAAATATTAATCAGGCTTTACCATTAGAAAGAAAATATAATGAATTAGTAGTTGAAAGTGTTAAAGAGGATAAAGAATTAAATACCTCTTGTATTGAAAAGTTTTTATAAATATGTTCTAAAAAGAATTAAAATATGGTAGTATTATATAGTAGGTGATTAACATGTATGATTTTGCGTTTTATTTTATGTTGTTTTTTGGATTTTCAGTAGTTGGTTGGATTACTGAATGTATATCATGTTCAATATGGTATCATAGATTTATTATTGATAGAGGTTTCTTACTTGGACCATATTGTCCTATATATGGATTTGGTGCTTTAGGAGGCTATATATTTTTAAGTAGTTATGCTGATGAACCGGTTGCTTTATTTACTATGGCTATGGTAGGAGCTTCTATTATTGAATATTTAACTAGTGTAGTTATGGAAAAATTATTTAATGCTAGATGGTGGGATTATACTAAACAACCTTTTAATATTGAAGGAAGAATTTGCTTAAAGAATTCTATATTGTTTGGTATTATGGCATTAGTATTCATCTATTATGTTAAACCGGCTTATCTTTATTTAGTTAGTTTGGTATCACATAGATTTTTAATTGTATTATCTCTTATTTGTTTATGTATATATATTTTAGATACTATTATTTCTTTTATATTAATGTCTAAAATAAAAAATAAAATTACTAATGTAAGAAAAGATTCTACATATGATATTGATAAAGAAATAAAAGTATTACTTAAAGATTATAAATTCTACTTTAGAAAATTATTTAAATCATTCCCAGGAGTATCATTTAATGTTCCTAGTAGTGAAGAAATAGTTGCTACAATTACTAAAACTTTAGATACAAAAAGACATAAAAATAGAAAAAAGAACTAATTTTAGTTCTTTTTTATTTTGATATTGAATATAATTATATTTTTTTATATAATAATAAAGGAAAGGTAGGATATATATTTATGAAAAAAAACATGTTATTTTTAAGTTTAGTTATTATGTTAGCTATTGTAGTTACAGGATGTGGTAAATCATCTAAGACTATGATTTGTACAATGAGTGGAGAAGTAGTTAAAGGTACTAATATTGAAACTGAATATAAAGTTACTTATACTGGTAAATATGTAGATTTAGTTGAAAGTAAAGAAGTAGTTAAATCTGATACTAAAGCAATTTTAGATGCATATAAAAAGACAGTAGAATCTATGTACTCACCATATGATGAAGTTAAATATTATGATTATAAAGTTGAATTAAAAGATGATACATTAACTTCAACAGCTACAATTAATTATGCTAAACTAGATGCTAATAAGATGATAGAGATTAATTCAGCAAATAGTAAAATGTTTGATGATGGAAAAGTACTTGTTGATACACTTAAGAATGTATATGAACAAATGGGTGCTACTTGTAAATAGTGTTTTAAACACTATTTTTTCTTAATGGAGGAATTATGTTAAAAGTAAATGACGTAGTTAAATATTATGGCAATAATTGTGCAGTAAATCATTTATCATTTGAAGTTGCAGATGGTGAAATATTTGGATTACTTGGTTCTAATGGAGCAGGTAAAACAACTACATTTAGAATGATTATGGGACTTCTGGATAGTGATAATGGTGATATTACATTAAATGGTAAACATATTAATTATGATGTTACTGAGCATATTGGCTTTGTTACTGAAGAAAGAAGTTTACTTACAAAACTTACAGTAAAAGAACAAATAATTTATTATGGTAGATTAAAAGGTTTAAAAGAAAAAGAAATATTAGAAAAATTAGATTATTGGTTAGATAAGTTTAAAATAAATGATTATAAGAATAGAAAGATTAAAGAGTTATCTAAAGGTAATCAACAAAAAATACAGTTTATTGCAGCTGTTATTAATGATCCAATTCTTTTAATATTAGATGAACCATTTACTGGACTTGATCCAATAAATGTAAAACAATTAAAAGATGCTATTTATGAATTAAAAGAAAAAGGATGTTCTATTATATTTTCATCTCATCAAATGGAACATATCGAAGAATTTTGTGAAAAATTAGTTATTTTAGTTAAAGGTAAACCAGTTTTAGCAGGATATTTAAAAGATGTAAAAAAAGAATATCGTAAACAAAATATCTTTATTAAAGGTGATGTTACAAAAGAAGAATTATCTAGTATCAATGGAGTAATTAGTGTATTAGAAAAACATGATGAACTTGAAGTAAAAATTGAAGGAGAAGAAGTAGTAGATAAAGTTTTCGAAGCTATAAAAGATAATAAGATAACTAAGTTTTTAGTAGAAGAAGCAACTCTTAATGAAATATTTATTGACAAAGTAGGTGAATCATATGATGAGTAAATTTTGGTTTTTAGTTGGTAATAGTTTTAAGAAAAAAACTAAGAGTAAATGGTTTTTTATTGTTAATATTATTTTATTAGTAGCTATAGTTGGTATTATGAATATCGATAGTATTATTAAATTTTTTGGTGGAGATTTTGATAAGAGTAATGCTATTTTTGTAATTGATGAGACTAATACTAATGCAGGTGATTATTTTAAAAGTAATTTAAATGTTGTTAATGAAAGCTTACAAGCAGGATTTAAGTTTGATATAGCTATTTCAAATGAATCAGTTGAAGAAGTAAAAAAAGATATTGAAGGTACTAAAAAGATATTAGTAGTATTTTCAAAGACTACTGAAGAAGATAATAGCGCATATTTTTCAGATAATAATGGAGAATTAATGAAAATTGGTCCTGATATAAAAGCAACTATTATTAGTGATTCTTATATGGATACCACTTTATATCAAGTTATTTATCAAGCTATAACGCAAACAAGTAGTAATGTAGTTATTAATTCATTAGATATAGATCCAATTATTTTGAATAAATTAGGTAATGCTACAAATATAGATATTGAAAGAGTATTCCTAAATGAAGATAATACAAGTGCAGAAGAACAAATGTCTATGATTATGGGAACAGTATTTCCTACAGTAATTTTACCGTTCTTTATGTTAGTAGTATTCTTAGTACAAATGATTGGTGCTGAAATTAATGAAGAAAAACAAACTCGTAGTATGGAAGTAATTATTTCAAATGTTAGTCCTAAAGTTCATTTCTTTTCTAAGATGGTAGCTAGTAATGCTTTTGTATTAATGCAAGGAGCTTTACTAATAATTTATAGTTTAATTGCTTTATTAGTAAAAAATATTTTAGCGGTAGAAGCATCATCTGGATTAACTAAGCAAATAGGTGATTTATGGAATACACTTACTACTACAGGATTTGCAGATAAATTAGTTTATATTATTCCACTTACTTTAATACTTATGATATTATCATTTATAACTTATTCACTTCTTGCTGGAGTGTTAGCATCTATGACTGTTAATATGGAAGATTTTCAACATATTCAAACTCCAATAATGATGGTATTATTAGCAGGATATTATTTAGCTATAATGGCTGGTATGTTTGAAGGAAGTATCTTTATTAGAGCTTTATCATATTTACCAGGAATATCTTGTATATTGTCACCAGCTCTTTTAGTAATAGGACAAATAGGTATAATTGATGTTATTATATCAATAATTATTATATGTATATTCAATGCATTATTAATAAAATATGGATTAAGAATATATAAAATTGGTGTATTAAATTATTCTACTGATAAGATGTGGAAGAGGATATTTAAAGCAGCTAAAACAAAGAACTAGAAATAGTTCTTTTTCTTATTGAATTTTATTAATTTTAGATATATAATAAAACCGTTTTTGTATAAAAGGAGAATTAACATGAAAATTAGAGAACTTGAAGAATTAAGAAAAAGAAGCGATGCTCTTACAGAAGAAATTGATAGAAGAGTAAATACAATTAATGAACTTAGTAAAGAATTAAGTTTAGAAATTGATAAAAATAAAGCTAATGAAATAATGGAAAACATTGATAGCGAAAGTGTTAGTTTAAGAAAGGCTAAATCTATTAAAAATGGTTTACATTTTCCTTTTCCTCATTCTTTAATAGTACATTTTAATAGAGAAATGTTAGGTAATGAAATAGCTAAATTAATTACCGAGATAACTGATAAAGAATTTGTTTATCAAGAAAATTATTTATATAAACAAGAAGATTTATCACAATATGGTATAACAAGTGGTATTAATACTGTTAGATATAAAGTTTTTACAATTGTTAATAAAGAAACTATTAATAATCGTGAATATATTGAGTATTATGATGTTGAGTCAATGCTTGGAAAACCAATAACAGATAATAATTTAGTTAGTTATCAATTTGATTATTATGATAAAGAAAAAAATGGTGATTTATACTCATTACCATTTTTAACAGTTAATAGTTTATATGATACTGTTAGTGAAAATGATGTTTTAGAATATCAAAAAGGTAATACAGTTATGGAATTTATAACTAGTAGTGAAGATAATGATTATGATGCTGTTATTAAGCATTATACTAATTATCGAAATAGTTTAGAAAAAGCTATTAGTGATTTTATAGCTGTTGTTATTATAAAAGGATTATATTTAGAAAGAAAGTTAACGGAAGAAGAAATAGCTAAAATTAGAGAAAAGTTTATTGAATTATATAAAAATGATTATTTCTTTAAGAATTTTGAAAATTATTTATATGATATAGATGATGTAAAGGTTATACAAAAAAATATTGAAAAATAAGGAAAAATATAGTAAAATAAAAGTATCTTCTAGGAAAGAAGAGTAATTAGTTAATAGTTTGTAGAAAGAGTATGGTTGATGAAAATACTTAGCTTAACACTAATGAAGACACTTATCTATATAGAAGACGGTAACTCCGATATAAGTTTTAAGAAGAAATTAAGGTGGCACCACGGGGAAACTCGTCCTTTGTAAGTGCTACCTTTTTATTTTGAGAAAGAAGGTATAATATGATAACTAAACCTAAAGGATGCCATGATATTTATGGTATCGAAGCAAAAAAATGGAATTATGTATCTAGATTAATTGATGAAGTATGTAGTCGATATAATTATAGTTTTATTCGTACACCAATATTTGAATCTAGTGAAGTATATCATAGAGGTGTAGGAGAAACCTCTGATATAGTTACTAAAGAAACATATGATTTTGTTGATCGTGGGGATAGAAATATGACACTACGTCCAGAAGGAACTGCTGGTGTTGTTAGAAGTTATATTGAAAATAAAATGTATGGAGATGCTACGCAACCTACAAAACTATACTATAATGGAACAATGTATAGATATGAAAGACCACAATCAGGAAGAGATAGAGAACTTACTCAATTTGGTGTTGAAGTGTTAGGGTCTGATGATCCTATGATTGATGCTGAAGTTATATCTTTAGCTGTTAATATTTATAAATTAGTTGGATTAAAACAAATAAAAGTAAATATTAATTCGTTAGGTGATAAGGAATCTCGTGATAATTATCGTGATGCTTTAGTTGAATATTTTAAACCACATATTAATGAGTGTTGTGAAGACTGTCAAAATAGACTTGTAAAAAATCCTCTTAGAATACTTGATTGTAAAGTTGATGCTGATACTGAATTAATGAAAAATGCACCAAAGATAACTGATTATTTAAATGATGAAAGTAAGAAAAGATTTAAAGAAGTTCAAAAATACTTAGACTTATTA
>ODAI012020763.1_pt1 | contig 11368 bp, 22 predicted proteins | sample 1539321 | NCBI WGS metagenome assembly ODAI01 (sample SAMN02144231, study PRJEB22623) | gut metagenome | biome: sheep rumen | host: Ovis aries | place: New Zealand
ACAGAAGAAATCGAAGACGTGTTCGGTAAGCGTGGTGGAATCACTTTCCGTTGCGGGAATTGCCACTGTGCATTCATTCAGGACATGCGTCACATCAGCTTTTATGAATCCATAAAGGGAGATTCCAGCCTTTGGAACCGTCGTAAATATGTTGTCAAGACGGAATGCCCTACATGCAAGCAGGAATTGTCCGTGGTTGCCGACAACGAGTTGGCAATCAATCCTCGAGACCACTGGAAGGACCGTCTCAAGGAAGGCCAAAGATGAAAGCATTTGTTCTATCTGACATCCACCCAGACACTTGGTTCTCGTATGCGAACAAACCGTCAAAACTTCGTGGCGACGAAGTGAAGGAAGATGTCGTTTTCAATACGATGGAATACCTCTGGCATTCTTGCGATTATCCCGAGACTGACGCAATCGTTGTCGCTGGTGATGTAGCCAATGACTGGCTTACCTACACAAGGGCGGTGAAGTGGCTTTCCAACAAGTACAAGGAAGTATATATGTGCTTGGGAAACCACGACATCCTCGTTCGTGGCGGTACTCCGTCAAAGTCTAACCTACAGTTCGAAACCTCGGAAGAAAAGATTGCCGCAATACAGAAGTTCTGCAACACGTTGGGAAATGTCCATCTACTCGAAGGAAGGATGATAGACAACGTGGCAGGCTGCATGGGCATGTGCGACTTCAATGTCGAACCGTATGCTTACGGACACAGCAAGAAGGTCATTTGGAAGCGTGAATGGTTCGACGGCGAGCATTGGAGATACTTCAAGCAGAATCCCGATAAAATCTGGGAACACTACGACAAGATGATGACCGAACTTGTAGCGAAGCAGCCTAAAATCATGATGACCCATTTCGCTCCAATCGAGGTCGGCATCAATTTCGAATACAGGCTCAGCCCACTGAACACCTACTTCTATTTCGAGGGAAAGAAGTTCCTCGACATGTTCGACCACGATGCCATCTGGGTTTGTGGCCATGTTCACGATAGGAAGATTTGCACCTATGTCAATCCGAACGGAAAGACGATAACGATTCTTTGCAACCCGAACGGATATCCTGGCGAGCATAGGGCCTATGCCGACACCATGGTTATCAAAGACGGAAAAGAAACCCGTGGTTCCAAACCGACGAAGCACGAAGACTTCATAATCGAGATTTAAACGAGGAAGTATGTCCCTAGTCGTAACATTAAAGTCTGGAATGCCTGGTTATGAGAAGCATTGCCTTGATTTCATGGTTTCCAACTATACAGGCGAGTACGGTTATCGAAGGATAAAGTTGACCGATGTCGAGTTCGCCAGATATGTCTACATCAATACAGGTGTGCATATCGACCTCGGAAGCAGGCGTGAAGCATGTAAGGGACAGGCTGGTGCGATTTCTTCAGTGTACAATATCGTAGACGATAACGGCGAGCCTACAATGCAGGAACTGCACCTGAACGCTCCTCCCTCCAAGTACAGGAAATACTCCATTTACATTGACAAAGACCCGTTTGAACCAAACCATCTCATCCTGTTAATCAAACCCAGGAAAAAAACCAAGGACAACGATACTGAGGCTAAAAATGATTGATGATTTAACTGTTGCATGGCATCGTGGACTTAAAACAGGTGCCATCGTCAAGCACTTCAAGCGTGAGACGCTTACCAAAGAAGAACTCGAAAAGAACCCGAACATGTACCTGTACGAGATTGTCGGAATTGCCGAGCATACGGAAACCAAGGAACTTCTTATGGTGTACAAGGCTCTTTACGGAAAGCCTACTTTATGCGCCCGACCTCTCTCGATGTTCCTGAGCGAGGTTGACCACAAGAAGTACCCGAACATCAAACAGAAGTACCGTTTTGTGACCCGTGATTACGTCGATGGGTCCCCATGTAACAACTGCCAATGCCACTGCGAGTACGGTTGCAAGGAAAAGGTTGAATGGGCGAAGGCCAACGGGACATTGCCCGCAACATATAGAGGATAAAAATGTTAAGTAAACTCAAATGCACTCCGTTCTGCTATACACAAGAACTTATCGATGCTCTCGTCGAGGTTCACAAAGCTGCTGAAAACATTAAGTCAACCAAAGAAGGGGACGCTTATCGCAGACTCCGTTCTGCACTGTATGACGTTGACAATAATTTCCCTGGGCATGAGAAGGAATTGGCTGTTGCTCGGAAACATGTCGAAGATAAGTGCGAAGAGTTGACCAATACCGAAAAGGAAGCATCCGCTATATACAAGACCAAGGTTGACAATGTATGCAACATTCTGAGCAGAATGCTAGGCAACAAATTTGTTGTTCAGGATAACAACTGGATTTCAGGACTTGTGCTGGTAAAGAAAATAACGCTCGGTGGTTACTTTAACACTAGCGTACTTGCAAAAGGGGATTACTTGGATTTTACACCGTCAGCTCCTATGGATGATAAGCCGCATGGGGTTGCCGTATGGAACAGTTGTAACGGAATTAGTTCTGTCGCAGCTCATGTGTATCAACAAGTTCAATCAGGCAAGATGCCCATTGCCGCAGAAGGAACTGTTATCCAGATGCTTTACATAGTTGACCCTGATGATGCTATTGCTTGGCTCGATGAACGAAAGAAAATCATGGACAAAAACCACACTACGCAAGTCAATATGCTACATGTGGTAAAACACCTGTATTCTCCTGAGGAATGGAAACATGATACGATTTGAAACAATCAAAATTGTTTGGAAAACATTTGATGATGCCCTTCCTGACAGGAATGTTTGGATTTATGTCACACCCCCTAACGGCGGGTTCCTCGAAGCAGACCATACGACACTTATGCCAAACACTAACAACACGGACGAGACTATCAAGGATGGATATCATTTCCACCACAACAGGGTGCCTCGCTACCTGAAAAGCTGCAGCAATTGGAAATGGTGCTACGAAAAAGACATTAAATCGGAGGTGGTGTAACTATGACAGGCGAATGGTCCATATGCCCTATTCAATGGAACGAGTATTACGCAAACGTGGAGAATGCCCTCCGCATTATCAATGATTCTAGCCTTGACGAAAAGACGAAGGATACCCTGGAAGACCTCCTCCGTATCGATGACATCAGCGGATATCAAACTCCCGTACTCACCTCGTGGCAAGACACTGTTGACAATATCGACGGGATTTGCCCGCCGAACGCATCGGTATCAGAAGTGGACTGGTTAAGAGGACAGGCGGAGAAGCTTGCAAAGGGGAAATGCCCAGACTTCGAATGGGATAAGTTGGTCACCGAATTTCTCAGCAAGGAGAAAAAGTATCTCAACACAGACGGAGCTCCGTGGCTTACCGAAACATATACGGAAGAGGAAAAGGCCTTATATCCCGTGCTCAAGTGTAAGGCGAGACGGATGCCAAAGGAAGAACTGTACCTGCATATTGGTGAAAACAGGGTCTGGAACAGAGTCGTCAGGGAGGAGACCGACTACCGATTAGAAAGTAAGTACAAGAGGAAACCAAAGAACCCGAGTAAGGAATACTACGAACCGACTGATTGCCCATGGTGCGGTATCGGAGAACTCAAAAAGACAGAAGACGGAAACTACCGATGCATGCACTGCGGATATGACCATAATGCCGAACGCAACTTTTATAACTGGACGATTAAAGGATAACTATGGCTACCTACATCGACAAGACACACCGAGTCAAGAAAATCGACGGGTACTGGGTTCCGCAGTGGAAGAAGGGATTTCTCAGATGGTCCAAATATATCCTCATGACAGCTGATACCGCCATGGGACATGCCGAAATATACAGCAAAAGCATATATGACCCGATTTTCCATACGGAACAGCAAGCAATCGATTTCATCAACAAAGCTATCAAACAGGGCTATAAAGGTAAATTCTATGTCGGGTTTGATGACGCTTATCCAGAGGGGTTGACATGGTAAAAAAGAAAGCTAAAACAGAAGAGATTACAAGCAATGTCCCGACACATTGGGAACTCGCCAGGTGGGTTGCACAGGGCAAGGGTGAAGTCCTCGACACGAACAACTTCAACCGTGTTCTTCACTCCTTTGACTACAGGAGCCAAGATGAAGACAGGCCGCTTGCCGAACTTGAACTAATTCAGTACAAGGTTCGCCTTTATGGTGACCCGTTCTGGCACGATGCCGATATTCTATATATGAATATTCCACATTGGAATATCGAGAAGTTCATAAAGTACATTGGTTCCAAGTTCCCGCAGGACACATTCAATCTACAACACTTCGTAGTCAACTCTACGTTCTATATCAAGGGAAAATATATCGCCAACGAGTTGGGCCTGTCCGTGTGCCGTAACGGAAGCTTGGACAACCTCCCGTACCAGATTAGGTGGGAAGCGGTTACGGACAAAGACGTAAAGAATATCGAAAATGCAATAAGGAAATCTCTGGAAAAGGAGGTCCCATGCAAAGAATAACAGTCAGAGTAAACAAGAGGACATTTGACGTAGAGATGCCAGAGAATTTCGACATGGGCAAAATATTCATTGAGCCAACACCTATCAACACGTCCGAGCTGAAAGAAATTAAGGCTAAGGTAAAAGATACGCTGACCATGATGTTGGATGTGGTTACAAACCCGGATGAAACTTCCGACAACAAGCTCCTTGTCACCATTGCCGTGAACAACTTCATCAAGATGTTCGATGATGCCCGTAATAACGATAACGGAGACCACATCTCGATTACTTTCAATGATAAAAACAATATAGACCTTGATATACACCGTCGTATGAAACTCGATGATGACACTTATGGATGCAAAACAATGGCTTCTGTCACTTTCATGTTGCATCCTAAAGGTGCAGACCCGTTCTCCCCCAATAATTGGTTGGTTAAATACAGCGCATATAATAGAAATGGAAACACAGAGTCTTTAATAGTCGATTATTTCGAAGAGGGCGAAGAAACAGTAGATAAGCTTAAAACCCTAATTAAATCCGTCTGCACGCTCAGTAAGGCATAATTAACGGTGATTTCGATTGACAAATCTGGATAATTGTGTTATATTTAGGTACATAACCAAGGATATAACATGCCAGATGAAATCAAGACCCTATCTGGTGGCCAACTTGCGGGAGGGAACCCTTCCGCCGGCCACCGCACAGAAAACGACTTCTACGCAACAGACCCCCAGGCAGTAACTGCGTTGTTCAACGCACTGTCTAAATACGACACCGATTTTGAAGACTTCCGCCCACGTACGTTTATTGAGCCCTGCGTTGGCAACGGAAATATAGCCAAGGCTACCTTGGACTACTTCAATTTCTCCCTGTGCCGTCCAGAATCCGAACGGACTTTTGTCGATATCGTTGACCGTGGCTACAAAGACACGATACTCCATGATTTCCTGACATTCGAAACGCAAACCAAGTACGACCTGATTGTTTCAAACCCGCCGTACTCCCTAGCACTTGAATTCGTTCAGAAGAGCCTCTCCATCTTGGCTCCCCGTGGCTACCTCGCATTCTTCCTCAAAATCCAGTTCTGGGAAGGCGAGAAACGCCGCCAGTTCCTCCTTGACAATCCTCCCACATTCTGCTTCCCATTCTCCAAGAGAATGCCTACTTGGAACAACGGACAGCCTACCGACGAGAACGGCAAGCGCTGGGCTACAACGATGTGCCACGCCTGGTTCGTATGGAAAGCTGGAAACAAAGACCTGTGCCGTACAGTTCCTATCTAAACCAAAGGAATATATGATGCAGTTTGAAATGAAGCAAAGCAATTATATCGTATGTCCTAAATGCAAGAACGATGTCAAATTCGAGTGCTTCGGGGAAAGGGTTGACTACGGCATTTTCAGCATAAGGATTCAATGCCGAGAGTGCGACTGGGTTTCCGACGAACTGTACGAAGAAACTGGTTATTACCCCGACTTGAGCAAGGACGCTATTCAATGCCACGTACAATCCCTGCACGAGATGCAGCAAGAAAACGAGGAGAAGTAATATGGATGCAAAACAATTCCTGAAAGAAGCAAGAGAGATTTACGCAAAAGAACCTAAGTCTGGAATAACATACATGCCACCGCCAGAGTGGGATTACACCATTGACGGGTTAAAGCGTATTCTAGGATATTATAGAGACCGTACAGGCAGTTTCATAAACTTTTTCATTGCATTCCTCCGTGTAACCACCTTGACTGAAAGGTTTTCAAATCCTGATGCGGGTCTTCGATGGGCGGATGAAGTGGATGCTGTGAGCAAGAAAGCTCAGGAAGACTGCGGAAGCAAATATTGGCGAGACAGTTATGACCTTTTCGAAGAGTATTTATGTGAAGTTGTGTTAAAACATATTAACGAGATAGCGGCAATAAGTAGGAAAAGAAAGGAAGAGACAGGTGCTATTGTCACCTTGGTCAATGAACTGAGAAAATATCCGACGATTACCAAAGAGCAATCATTTGGTGAAACGGTGCCAAAAGCAATAGCTCTTTACAACGATTCCGTTCATGCTAAGGCGGACATCGAAACCTACAAGGAAATGTCGAAAATTGCCGAGAAACTAAATGATAAAAATACCGACCTGCTCGAAATGATTCGTCGTTGCACACAGGGTAAGGCACATCTGCTTAGAAAAATCATCAAAGAGAACGGAAGCCTTGAAAAACAACTACGCAACGCCATCGTTGGTTCCCTTGGCGGAAAGTATGTATTCTGGGATGATGAAGATGTCAATAACTGTAAATATATGCGGATTGACGGACTCACGCTTACAGGCCCTGGTGATAAGTCGGTTTGGCTGACTGGGCGTACACTTCATCTTGACTATGGGTTTCACCCATACTTCAACGAAGAGTCTTCTTTCTACCTGTCTAGGATGAGCACGATAGAACAGGGGTTGACTGAATTGCATGTCATCGAATTTGACGAACTGTGCAAACTTGTCGAAAAGCACACCCCGTTCATGCTCGACTACATCAAGAAGCTGGCATATAAATAAGGAGATACCCCCTATGGCAAACCAAAAACTTACAATGGAAGAGTTCAACCGTATCTGCACCGAATGCGGGTTAACCCCAGATGTGAAAAGAAATGAACAATGCTTCGGTGAGGCGAGCTATTTCACGTACACGCACCCGATTTCGGACAAGCCAATCGAATTTGCCTACTATGAAGAATTTTGCGAGGACGACAACATCTACATCAGTGTTGGCGTACCAAGTCAATTCAATATGGCACTCGGCGAATACCCTTCCGAACGCATTTCAACTGACTTCCCCTTCATTGCAGAAGAAAGAATCCGCAGCTGCATCGAGAACCAAAAGAGGTTCCTAGACGAAGAGTTGGAAGCCAGAAATAAAACGACAATTCCGTTCAACAAGTTCATCGACTTTATGTCCAATAAATATCCATGCTGGAGGAACGTGACAGTGGAACTCTCCTGCCCGTTCAACGAGTTCATGAAGAAGATTGAAGGCGCCACTGTCCAGTTCAATGCTGGCGACGTTTCCGCAACATTCAAGGAGTCAACATGAGTGTAAAACGTGTCAAACACAATGGAAAGAAACTCCAAGGCTCAGACCTCTGTTTAGAACTATACCGTATCTATCCGAACGGAAAGGAATGGTTCTGCGGCTACTTTCGAGCTTGGGAAGACATTTGTATCGAACTGGAACGCATGAACCACGAGGAAAGCGGCCCAGACGAATATGTAATCAAGGAAGTTCCGTCGAATGGCATTCAACTCAACAAGATACACGACATCGCTGCCGACCGCAAACGCTGGGCGGAGGAAGATGCCAAGCGTGCCATCGAAGCAAAGAAATGGGAAGAAGAACGCAAGAAGGCTTTCGAAGAATGGGAACGGGAAGAAGCCGAATGGCGTAAGAAACATCCCAAAGAACAAATGCCGATGGACAGACGCAGGTTCCCTGCCCTGTTCGACTGCCATGGGCCGATACCTGGGATGAGCGCCCCAGACGGCATCTACAAGGCGCTCAGGTTCCTATACCCCGATTGCAAGAGGAAGCGCAAATGAACAACGAAGAACTGAAAGCGCACGACTTGGTAGATATCCAAGACTATCGTGGAGAAGTCTACCTCAAGACCGATGTGGACAAGTATATCGCCAAGCTGAAAGGCGGCGACAAGGATGAAAAAAAGAAGGACCCGTGCTTCTACTGCGAACACCCAGGCGGTGTTGTCCTCAATGCGCCAATGAGCTGCTGGCCCTACGAGGCGAGAGTACACTTTAACGACATTGAAATCGAGACTTCGGACGACCAGACCGTTAATATCTGCACCATCCGTGGCATAAAATTTTGCCCAATGTGTGGAAGGGACTTGACAAAAAAGAAAAATTAACTAGATTGTAGTGTATGGCAGATAAAATAACGAAGGAATATCTCGACGAAACCGAACGGTGTGCAACCGAGATGGTCAAGGAAGGTTATCTCACCCGTGAAGTCGTGGATGAAAAACGCAAGGAAGCAAACCTCGATGCAGACGAGTGGGTAAGCCGCTATAAAGACAGGATTCTCGAATCTTCGGTTGACGATTTACACGATGCAGTGTTTGGTCTGCATTTTGCAGATTTTGTCCGTAACACACGGATAAAGGTCGCTCAGATTAAGTTGAACTCACCAGACTGGTTCAACAAAGTGACACCGTCAGTCAACAGCGATGGCACAGTGACTATCACCGTTGATAGGGCAATTCAGACTCTCACCGCAATTAAAACATACTTTGACTCCCAAATGACTAAAATTCTTGACCTTGTATATCATGAAACGTGGTAAATTATGACCATCAAACAACGAATCCACTGGGTTGTAGTGCTGTTAACATCAATCGTTGCACTCCCCTTCGTCCTAGCAGCAGCTCTCATCAGCCTGATTGCACTCAGTATCTACTACCTCGCCAAGCTCGCCCTGATGCCAGCATTCCTGATGTTCCGAATTGTTAGACCGTTGAACTCAGGCGACTACAAATATCTCAGGAACCCCATCATCACATTCTCCGACTGGCTCCTCGACAAAGCCGACTGGAAAGGAGTTTAACCTATGTGGCGAATTAAAGTATTGTATCATAACGGGAAGAAAATCTTCGCTCCCTACAAGAGGGTCAAATTCCTGTTCTTACACTATTGGGAACCCGCTTTCGTGTTAGAGTATTATGACCTAGATGTATATATCAATCATACATCGTATGACAGCTTCTTCTGTGGAAACTGCATCGGTTTCTACACCGAGGACAATGCAAGAAGATACATCAAGCTTTATGACGAACATTGTGAACTCGTCAAGAAAACCAGCAAGATTAAGCCAGAATACATCTACCCAGAGGAGAACCCCAATGGAAAACGAACAGACAAAGATTGAAAACATCCTCCATGTCTTCGACCTGATTAAGGACAATGTTATCAACGCCAAGATTGGAAAGAAGGTTGCAGAAATCATCTTCGAACAGGGTGGAACCCCAGAGGATGTCATCAAGAACATCGGTCTCCGCCAGTGCATGCCCGACCCGATTGCTGTCCTCGATATCATCAACAAGTTTCCAGACCTCCTGCACAGGGCCCAGAACGGTGACGACAAGGCAAAGCACGAACTCGTCGGGCAATGCATGCGTCAGTCGGGAGGCAAACTTAACCCGTCCCTCGTCAGACAGTATATCGACAACATGGAAGCCCTCGTAAAAGCTGCAGAAAAAGAACACGAGGTCGATGAGCTTATACAGCTATAAGTGAGGCTTCTATGGGACCAGTCAAAATAAAAGGATTGCTTGACGGGGATGAATTGCCGAAAGAACTCCCCAGTTGGTTCAGGGACTTTCTCGAAGGCCGTAAATGCAACTGGATTCCAGACAGCAAGGGCGGAGAACCCAACTGCAAGCAAGAGTTACAACAAACCCCTTGACACCATGGGGTCTTTTCATTATATTTATTCAATCTACAACCTAATATGCTAGGAGGAAAACCTATGTGCGGAACAAAACCTATCGACGAAAAAGCCGAAAACATGGGCTGGTATGACCTCATCAAGAAAGTTCACCATGCCTTCGAATACGGCCTGCACTGCAACGAAATGAACCACAAAGATGTCGAACACGAAATTTCATCGGCCATGGACAAGTTTGCCAAACAGAATGACTTGCCCGTACATGTCTGGGAAACCCCGTACGAAGAACAGTATGGACCTAAGGAGGAAACAATGATTGACCTGCACAACTGGAACGATGTCGCAAACACTAAAATCCCGCTTAACGAGGAAATCTTCGCCCTGCTCGAAGACAGGCAGAACCCAGAAAAACTCAGGCCTGCAGTCATCGTCGCCAGGATGATGCCAGCCAATAGACTTACCTGGACGAAAAACAAAGAAGGCGATGTCCTCTGCTACGATGTCCCCGCAGGCAACTTCCATAGCTGCAACGGGGCCCAAATCAAGTACTGGAAACCCGTTGACTTCCCCAAGAAGCTCAACTCAGCAGTTTGCGGCGTGGTTGAAGCACCCAAGGACTGCTTCGATTACGAACCTCTGAAACCCCAACAGAATCCACTTGCTGTAAATGGCTTCTGGAAACGCATCCATCACTGCTTCGTACCAGACAGATACAGGGTGGACTGGCAATGCAGCTGCGGAACGGTCAACAACTTCAGCCGTACCGTCCAAGAATTCCTGAATTTCCCAGACTTCGCCGTGTACTGCACCCAGTGCGGAAGACGAGTTGACTTCAACTTCGACCCGTCGAGAGAAACTCCGTTCAACCAAGTGCTCAACAAATAAAAGGAGTAACCATGATTGCTTACCTATTCATCGTCACAATAGTATATCAAGCGCTCCGCATTGGCTGCAACCTCGTAAGATACCTCAGAAATACCAAGGAAGCAGAAGGCACGCTCGAACAAAGAATGGGTCTCACATGTGCTATTCTCCTGCGAGTTGGCGCCATCAGCATGTCAGCGGTCGGCCTGTTCGTCGGAGGAACCGCAGCAATCGTAATAGCGATAGCCCTGGCCATCGGATGCGTCATGATGACCATTCTTGCCGCTATCTCATTCGGATATGGAAAACACAGCTCGATAGTGATTGCCGCATACAACTATATCATGATGATGCTGTTCGTATGGTGCATATACAAGGGACTAAAATGAACAAGACGGAGAATACAGATTACACCGTAGTCAAGAACGAGTTCCCGAACGGATGGAAGGAAACCCCGTTTGAACTACTTTTCAAACGCCTCGAAGAAAACGGGTTCAAAACCACCAATCAAGGGGAATTGTCGGCAGACGAACTGGTCATGGACGCCAGACCTCACTCCGACCTGTATAAAATCGAAAAGGACGGAAGATACTTCTCGTTCGTCATAAATGCCACAAGAAACCTCCGCAACGGG
>ODAI013388227.1_pt1 | contig 11367 bp, 12 predicted proteins | sample 1539321 | NCBI WGS metagenome assembly ODAI01 (sample SAMN02144231, study PRJEB22623) | gut metagenome | biome: sheep rumen | host: Ovis aries | place: New Zealand
CGTCGAAGGCGGTCCCGCGCACGGCCGAGCGCAGCATGCGCAGGAACGCCTTGAACGCCGTGGTCCGGTCGGTCGCCCTGGCGTGCCTCCTGCCGCGCGGCGGGCCCGGCACGCCCGAGACGCCCAGCGAACAGGCGTCGTAGAGCACCAGGCGGCCCCACGCCTCCTGCACCGCCCGCCCGAAGTCGCGGGTCCTGGGGTCGCGCATCCCGACGACGTGCTTGAGGTGGGCGAACCCGACCTCCTCGCCCCACCGCATGGCGTACAGGCCGGCGAGCGCCGCCGGCGGGAAGGCGTCGCGCGGCAGGTCGGTGACCAGGTTGAGCCAGCGGTCGCCCCCCTCCCCGTCGCCGTCGCGGGCGGGCAGCGCCAGCCGCACGGCGCGCAGGCGGAACCACGCCTCGCCGCCCTCCCCCGGGCCGATCGCGTCGAAGCGGCCGCCGCAGCCCACCACGCGGTAGAGCGACGGCTCGTCGGGGCGCGTGCGGGCCGAGCGGCGCGCCGTGCGCGTGACGCAGCGCTCGACGTCGAGGTCGAACTCGCCGTCGGGCAGGCCGTCGCGCAGCAGCGCCCCCACCCACAGGTCGCTCGCCCTGAGGCAGAACGAGGCCCCGGCCCCGGCCAGGTGCGAGATCGCGTTCCACGTGCAGAAGTTGCGGTCGGCGAGCCACATGTTACCGTCAATTACGCTTTCGCCAATTACACCAATCCTTCACGCCGTTCCCACCAACGTAGTTTCGCCAATTGCACCAGCGTTTACCTACCGGTTTCGGTGCCTGCCTGAGTCTGCCCGCGCAGCTCCGGCAGCAGGTCCTTCATCCTGTAGGACCTTCCCGTGATCCTGATGACGTGGCAGTGGTGGCAGACCCTGTCGGCCATGGCCGAGGCCGTCACCGGGTCGCCGAACACCTGGGCCCACGCGCCTATGCCGACGTTGGTGGTGACTATCGTCGACCTGCGCTCGTAGCGCCTGCTCACGAGCTGGAAGAGCAGGTCCGCCCCTTCCTTGTCGATGCCGAGGTACCCGAGCTCGTCGAGTATCAGCAGCGAGAGGTGGGCGTAGAAGCGCATGCGCCTCTCCAGCTGGCCCTTCGCCCTGGCGCGCCTGAGGTCCTCCACGAGGCGCTGGCAGTCGGCGAAGTAGGTGAGCTTGCGGCACCTCACGGCCTCGACGCCCAGGGCGACCGCGATGTGGGTCTTGCCCTTATGTAGGTTCTTACATAACGGCAATTATGCCGGTTCCACGGTTATGTTGGGAAACGGGCCGTAGGCGCAGGTGACGTTCGCACAACGGCCCGCCTTCCCAACATAATGTCAGCTGGCTAGCACAGCGACTTGAGCCATGACATGAGCTCCTTGTCCCCCGACCAGTCTGGGTAGTCGCGCGTCCTTGGCGCCGTCGCCGCAGCTTCCAGCAGCTCCCTCTTCCTCGCGAGGCTGACGGTGGCGTATATCTCGGTCGTCGTGACGCTCCGGTGGCCGAGAAGGTCTCTGATGTAGACGAGGTTGACGCCACTCTCCAGCAGGTCAATGGCCTTCTGGTGGCGGAACGAGTGGGGCGAGACCCCCTCGGGTATCGGAGCGCCAGCACCCCTCGCGCCCTTCACGTGACGGGCAACGATGTCTGCGACCCCGGCCCTGGTGAGGTGACCTCCCCGCGGGTTGGGGAAGAGCGGCGAGTCCATTTCGGCGGGCCCCGCGTCTGGGTACGCCTCCTCGATGTACCTGCCCACGAGCGAGGCGGTGGCACGCATCAGCGGTACCACCCGCGACTTGCGCCCCTTGCCGTAGAGCGTGACGGTGGCGGGGTCATCAAGCCTCACGTCGCGCAGCCTCAGGCCGCAAAGTTCGGAGACGCGCGCCCCGCTGTCGTAGAGCAGGGTGAGCAGCACCATGTCGCGCCTCCCCCTCCTGGTCGAGCCGTCGGGGTGCGCCAGTATGGCGGCCAGCCCCTCCCGCCCCGGGACGACCATCTTGGCGGGCTGGGCCTTCCGCTGCCTGATCGAGAGCACCTGCTGGTACTGCAGCAGTCTCGCAGGGTCCTTGCCCTTCACGTAGTTGACGAAGGCCTTCACGGCGCAGAGCCGCTGGTTGAGCGTGCTGTCCGAGCAGCCGCGCCTGGCCAGCCATGACATGAAGCCCTCGACGGCCTCCCTGTCGAGGTCGCCCATCGAGAGGAGCTCCGCGCGCTTACCGGCTGACTCGAAGTATGCCAGCAGCAGCCTGAACGCGTCGCTGTATGACGCGATGGTGTTGGGCGACAGGTTCCTCTGGCCGGGGAGGTGCCGGCCAAGGTAGGCCGTGAGGTGGCGCGCGAAGTCGGAATCCCTGCTCATGACGGCACCACCCAACCGCACTCGCGCTCCACCTGCTCCACCATGCCGGGGTAGAGCTCGGCCGTTAGCCTGAGATAGTACTCGGTGCAGCGCGTGTCGGCGTGGCCCATGTATGCCGCGAGCACGGGCATGAGCGCGTTCACGTCGGCGCCCTCAGCCACCCAGCTGCGGAGTCGGTGGCATGCGAAGGTGAAGCGCAGGTCGTGGACCCTGGGCCCCTTGCCGCGGCCGCCGTGGGAGATGCCTGCGCCCCAGAGTGCTTCCCGGAAGAAGCCGTACATGTAGCGCACGGTGAGCGGCCTGCCCTCCGGCAGAGACCAGAAGCGGCCGTGGGCGGTGTACCACGGGTGGGCCAGGATCACGCTGTTTTGCAGCGCCCGCATGCTCTCCGTGACGGACGGGTGCAGGGGCACCAGGTGCGCCTTGTCGTTCTTCGCGTGGCGCACGGTGAGCACGCCGGAGTAGAGGTCCACGTCGCCCTTCGCCAGCCCGCACGCCTCGCCGCAGCGCATGCCAGTGGAGTACAGCAGGCGCAGCACCAGCGACGCTTGGGCCCTCTGGCAGCAGGGGTCGTCGCCCGCGAGGCGGTCGGCTGCCGCGAACAGCGCGGCGAGCTCGTTGTCCGTGAATATGTGCGGCTCGTACGAGCCCCTGTCCCTCCAGCCCTGGCCTCGGGGCGCCACGTAGGCGTCGTGGCCCATCCTCACCATGTACTCCGCCAGGCATCGGATCTGGCTCACGCGCACGAGCCTGTTTGACTCGGCCTCGCCGGGCCTCAGCTCGCACCACGTCTCGACGAGCTCCCTCGGCAGCGCGTCCTGCGGGCAGCCCATCGCCTCGTGGAGGGCGGCGATCCTTGCCATCTTTGCCTCGCCCCTTTCCATCTTGAGGCCGACCGCGCGCCTCTCGGACAGGTACGATGCGGTGATTTCGGCGAAGGTCACGCGCCCACCCCCTCCGGGTCGAGCGGGCAGCCCATGAGCGCGCCGACGTCCATGCGCAGGTAGATGCTGGTAGTGCGCTTGTTCACGTGCCCCAGTATGCGCGAGATGTCGTCGATGGGAACGCTCTGCTCGAGCAGGCGCTTGGCGAGCGCGTGGCGCAGCGAGTGCAGCGTCTTGCGGTCGTTGGGGGTCTTGACACCGGCGGCGCGTGCGCGGTTGCTGAGTATATACGTGAGGTTGCTGGTGTCGCCGAACGCATCGAACGGCGCGCTGTGGCGCACGAACAGCTCGGGGCACGTTGCCCCCGCAGGCCTCCCGCCCCGCAGGTAGTCGATGACCGCCCAGCCGACGTCGTCCAGGAGCGGCAGCTCGAGGGGCACGCCCGTCTTGTGCTGGGTCACCGAGATGCTCCTGGCGTCCCAGTCGAAGTCGGTGACGCGCAGGGCCTTGATGTCCGAGGCGCGCAGCCCGAGGCGTGCCACCATGAGCAGCATCGCGTAGTCTCGCTTGCCGGTGGGATTGCCGCGGTCGATGCTGGTCAGGAGGGCGTCGACGTCCTCCGCCTTCCAGGTCGCGGGAAGGTCGGGCGCGTGGTAGCGCCTCGGACGCGGCACCGTCGGCACGAGGTCACGCCCGATTAGCCCCTCCAGGTGGAGGTGGCGGTAGAAGCACCTTATTGACGTGAGAATCGCCTCGATGGATTTGGGGTTCAGTGACGCGTTCGCCAGGACGTAGTCGTGGGCCGAGGTCTCGGTGATGCATCCGGCGTCTGTCCCTCCCTTGCCTGCGAGGTACAGTAGGAAGCGCTTTATGCGGTTGTTCCTGGAGTAGACCGTGGACTCGGAGAGGCCCCTGTGCCTGCAGGCGTCGTTGAACGAGTCGAGCAGCGCCTGCAGGCCCTGCGGCAGGTCAGTTAGCCTCAGCTCGCCGGCCACTCGCTTGCATACGCACCCGCAGAGGCCCCACTCGAGCAGCACTCGCATGCAGCGCAGGTAGTTCTTCATGTGCACGCCCGATGGTGGCGCCTGGTAGAGCCCCTCTATCGCGGTGCCGAACTTGTCGTTGATGAACGAGACGGCGAGCCCCTCGTCGAAGTGCGTCGTCCCCACGGACTCCGCGAACCGCTCGAGATTCGCGTACATTCTCCTATACGCGGTAACGGTGCAATCCGCGTATCGCAGCCTCTCCAGCTCCGCCAGGACCGATTCGACCAGCGGGTGCAGTTCGGTGTATCCTGCCATGTGGCCTCCTATCGTCGTTGCCAATACACCCAAAGACGACGGTAGGCGGCCTGAAGGATTATGCAAAGAAAACGGGCCGTGACGGGCACCCCCACCTGCGCCTACGGCCCGTTTCCCAACATAACCGTGGAACCGGCATAATTGCCCACGCCCGGGGAGCCCACCAGCACGACGTTCTCCTTGCGCTCGAGGAAGCCCATGGTGGCCAGGTCCTCGACGACCGGCCTGCTGAGCGAGGGCTGGAAGGCGAAGTCGAAGTCCGCCAGCGTCTTCACGAAGGGGAAGTTGGCCTTCTGGACGCGCCTCCACAGGTCCCGCTCCCGCACGGCGGCGATCTGGGCGTCGGTGAGCTCCAGCATGGACTCGGCGTAGGTCTTGGAGCCCGCCGCCACGAGCGACATGTGCTCCCCGGCGAGCTCGGCCATCCGGTCCATGCCCAGCTCCTCCAGGTTGGCCCGCACGCGCACGGCGGGGCTCGCCTCCACGGCCGGCGCGGCCATCAGAGGTCGCCCCCGAGGCCGCCCAGGCCGTCGAGCAGCTCGAGGTTGCGGCGCGCCGCCTCCTCGATGTCGGAGTCACGGCCGCCCCAGCGCTTGCCCTCCATGGCCTCGGCGTAGTGCGCCGGGTCGTAGTTCACCGGCTTGGCCGGGGCCGTCGTGTCGTGGCTGGCGACCAGGTCGTCGCCGTCGAAGACCAGCAGCCGCCCGCCCGGCTGCAGCACGCAGCGCACGACGCGGCCGATGCAGCGCCTGGGGACCGACCACTCGCGGCCGGCGGCCCTCACGAGCATGGTGGGCGGCACCGGCTGGCGCGTCACGTCGCCGACCATGGCCTCCAGCAGCGCGAGGTTCCCCGGCGCCGCCAGCGCGTCCTTCTCGCGCCGCGCGAACAGCAGCTGCGGCGGCAGCCCCGTGGTCTCGTTGGGCTCCTCGTTGCTGCGGAGCTGGATGCGCGCGATGATGGCGTCGAGCTCGTCCCACCCGTCGAAGTCGCCCTCGTAGGCCACGAGCCTCGACAGGAACCGGTTGGCGCTCTCGTCCTTGCCCTTGGTCTGGGGCGTGCGCACCCTGCTCAGCACGAGGTCGAAGCCGGCCTCGCGGGCGAACCGCTCGACCCTCGGGTCGCGCCTCCTCGTGCCGTCGGCGCCCACGGTGACGATCGCGGACATGTTGTCCGTGAGCCACGTGCGCGGCACGCCGTGGAGGAACGCGATGGTGGCGAGCAGGCACCTCAGCAGGTCGTCGCGCGTCCTCGTGGGCGTCCTGACGAACACGTGGAGCCTGGAGAACCCAAGCGTGGCGCTGAAGACGTTGAAGCGGTACTCCGCGCCGTCCCGCCCGTGCATGAGCAGGTCCTCCTTCCAGTCGAACTGCAGCTGCTCGCCCGGGGCGGTTTCGAACCTCGGGTGCGCCTCGGCGTCGCGGGGGGCGCCCACCTCGATGCCCCTGGTCCTCAGCCAGTGGGTGAGCGCGTTGTATCCCGGCAGCGGCGGGTCGGCGTCGGCGTGCCTGTCGAGCAGCCACTCGTGTATGCCCTTGGCCGTGACGCCCGGCAGCTGGGCTCTGCCCTCGATCTCGCCGCGGTAGGCGTCGAAGCCGCTCTTCCTGCCGGACCTGCCGTCCTCGGGCTGGGCCCCTCCGCCGTTCCAGTACTTGGCCACCGTGTGGCGGTCGACGCCGTAGCGCCTGGCCACGTCCGAGAAGTTGGGCCTTATGCCCGCCTCCTTCAACATGTTCAGCTCTCCAATCAGGTTTCGTTCCATGCTGCCTCCCGTCTCGGTTCCGACGGTTGCAGCCTATCCTCTGGTTGGTGCAATTGGCGAAACTGCGTTGGTGGAAACGGTGAAACCCCCTTTGCCAAATCGGTTGCCAATGTTTGTCCAGCTGGTAATTCTTAGATTAGCGGTAACACCACAGGGCGCGCAGGCCCTCCCCGGGCTCGGCGCGGTCCACGAGCTCGCACATCGCCGCCGGCTCGTCCTCCTCGGCGCCGCCCTGGGCCACCATGTCCTCGAACGTGCGCCGCACGAGGTCGTAGGAGCAGGTGAGGTGCGCCTCCCAGTGGCTGGCGCCGCCCCTCCCGTTGCGCACGCGGCAGCGGTCGCCGCCGGTGCCGGGCAGCAGCTGCAGCTCCGTCCCGTCGACGGCGTAGAGGCGGTAGGCGCCCAGGTGCGGCGCCGGGTCGAACATGGAGAGGAAGCGCGCGCACAGGGCCGGCATCACGTCGTCGCGCAGCTTCTTCCACTGCTGCGTGAGCGCCGCGCCCGAGGGCGCCCGCCCGTCCCAGCCGAGCAGGTCGGCGAGCTCGGCGTCCACCGTCTCCTGCGCCCACGTCACGATCAGCAGCAGCAGCACGCCGGGCGGCAGCTTCCTCGACCTCGTGAAGTCCCTCCCCGGGTCCCTCGCGCAGGCCCGAGGCCTGTCGGCGAACCAGCCGATCGCCTCGACCAGCCTGGCCGCCACCTCCTCCGAGATCCTTGGTGCCATGTAGGCCTCCCTCCGTCCGTGGTCCGGTCGCGCGTCCGCGCGCCCTTTTCACGGCCCCGGAGGGGCCGAAACCATTTTTCGGCACCGCCGCCGCGCCAATCCGGCGAGCGGCGTGGAATGACCCGCGTGCGGTTTCCGCCGCACGCGGGTCCTGACCTGCTACTTTGTTAACTAAACGGCGTTGGGGTTACCCCCTACTGGCCACGCATGTCAGTCTTAGTCTAGCAGAGATAGAGGGAGTGTATCGTTCGATGTGCCAGCGGCTCCCGTTGATGCCACCGTTCACTACTTCAGCCTCTTTGTTATCTGCTTGAACAGCAGGGCAAGCGCCGTTCCGCATGTCAGGACCAGAAGAATGTACATCGGCGGGTTGCTGACGGTGAGAATGCCCGTACCCTTGTCGTAAAACGGCTGGTAGAAGAGGTTGACGAAGAAACCGTGCATCAGGTAGAGCTCCAGCGTCAGACCGCCGTAGAAGCTCAGTAGCCGGCTGGTCACCCTCCTGCGCAGGGAGAACAGGAGCAAGCTCCACGTGAAGCAGATGGTCGACAGGCTCTCAAAGACCATCGCGATGGGAACCAGGGAGAAAACCGCCCAGAACACGAGCGACAGCAGGAGGTTCCCGACAATGAGCGCGATGGCGCAGGCCACCTGCTTGTGGTAACTCCTCCTCATCCATGCCCAAGCCTGCGGTTCCCTTCGGCCAAACAGGTATCCCAGCGGGAAGAGTATTGCCGTGTTGTACCACCACCTGCCAAGAAAGACCATGTAGCCGCCGCCCAAGCGAGCCACCGACATCGCCATGCCAACCAAGATGTAAGCTCCTGTCCCTAGGAACAGCCGTCTCGTGACCACAGCTTCATCTGGACATCCCCTCTTGGAGACGTAAAAGAGCAGGTACATGAGGGGAAGTGTCACCACGAACCACGAGTTGGGATTGGCGAGCTCGAGTCCGCAGAGAAGGCAGACCAACCGCAAGGCGCCAAAGGTCTCCCCCATGGCAAGCCGACCCAGCAAGTAAACCGTGTTGCAGGCGAAATAGATGAGGATCAGGGGCAAGGCCCGGCGTCTTAAGAAGCTGTCCAGGTAGTCCTGCTTCTTCTGGCAGCTCTGGTAGAGCCCGTATCCCGAGCAGAAGAAGAAATAACCCACGAACACGAAGCCGATGAGCGCCATGACTTCCAAGCCACTCGGGCTGTAAGTCGTTCTCATCCTGTCGAAGAAGACCTGTTGCGCGCAGTGATGGAAGACGATGCAGAGGGCAAGGAATCCCTGCAGGGCCTTTGCCTGCGTGAGGGACAATGGATTGCTGTTCCATTCGCCTTTTGGCAGCTTCTCCGTCCCGAGGATGAGAGTCGCAATGAGGGCACCCTGGAGGGCTACTGCAAGCAGGACTTCCACTGCGCCGTTCCTTTCAGGGTGTACGTTGGGACGTGTCGAGAGACCTTTGCTACTAGAAATGTACCGTGCTTCCAGAACAGCTGCAAGACGTGCGAATTTTGCAGCTTGGAGCCCCAGCCAAGTAGACCTTTCCCGACACTGGGGAGGGGTCTGTGGGTCGCCAGTGTCGGCCGAGGCCTACTTCCTTCCGCGCCCTCCGACCAAGTAGACCCTTCCCGACACAAGAGTTGCTGATCTGGGCTCCCAGTGTCGGCTGAGGCCTACTTCCTCTGCGGGCAGCCGAGCAAGTAGACCTTTCCCGACACAGGAGCTGCTGATCTGGGCTCCCAGTGTCGGAATAGCTCTACTTCCTCCGGCGGCACGCGAATGCCTGCTATACCAACTATTTGCAATATATAGTTGACACTCCTACCGATGCAATATATACTTTGCATCGTCGGAAGGAGGCCTGGTGAGAAACCTTAAGATGAAGTTCAGGCGGATCGAGGTTGGCATGTCACAGACCCAGCTCGCGAAGGCGGCAGGAGTGACCAGGCAAACGATTGGCCTGATAGAAGCAGGTGAGTTCAACCCCTCGCTCAAGCTCTGCCTTGCCATCTGCAAGGCGCTCGGTGTTACGCTCAACGATCTGTTTTGGGAGGAAGATAGCGATGATCAAGACCATGAATAGCAACCTCGACGAGCGTCAGGAGCAGGCGCTTCTCAAGATAGAGCACAACTGCTGCTGGCTGGCATTCTGGGGGCTCCTCACCGCACTGTTCGTGCAGCACGCAATGTTCGGCGCAGACCTCGACCGCACCATAGGCGAATTGGCCGTGTTCATGGTGCTGTGCGTCTACATGGGCGTCTCCTGCATGCGCGAGGGCATCTGGGACCGCAGGCTCCGCCCCGACGCAAAGACCAACACCGCCATCTCCTGCATCGCGGGCCTCGTGGTGGGCGTGGGGATGTTCTTGCAGGTACACGGTAACTTCCCCGACAAGATCGGCGGAAGCATCGCCGCAGGCGTCTTCGCAGCAATGCTCACGTGCACCCTCTGCTTTGCGACGCTCACCATCTCGGCGGCAGTGTATCGCAAGCGCATCAACAAGCTCGAAGCCGAGCCGGAGGATGAGGAGTAGGCGAATCGTCCCAAACCCTAGAAGGCGGGCGACTCCACACGGGGGTCGCCCGCCTTCAACACCTACGTAGGTTGGGGGATGTGCCCCGAATCCACGTCCAGGCTTCCCAATCTCACAAAGGAGACACTGGAAGCTGGCCCCAACGATGCTATTATCGTACTGATATGAACTCTCATTATCATTACCGTACGTTAATCACTGGAGGTTGGATGAGCTTCGTCGCGCGGATTACAGGCACACAGGATCTTGGCAACACCCTTCGTGCAGCTCGACATGAGCAGCACTTGTCTCAGCACGAGCTCGCACAGAGATGCGGCTGCTCGCAACGCCTGGTCTCCGAGCTCGAGCGTGGCAAGCAAACTGCAGAGGTCGGCAAGGCCCTCTCGCTACTCACTGCGCTAGGGCTCTCGCTCGTCGTTCATAGCGAGAGCCCTGCCGGAACGGGAAGAGAAGCCGTCGACCAAACCGTACAAGCTGTCTCGAGGCGTCTCGAACGGTTGGAGCGCAAGCGCACCTCGCTTACCGATTACCTTTAGGAGGGCCAATGGACATCCTTGAGCGAACGTACGCGGACGTCGTGTCGTCATGGCAGGCTCGCGATGTTGCGGACCGCGACAAGCTCGCCTCGGCGCTCGATGCCTATCGCACGCGGTTTGCCTACCATTCCGGCAGAATTGAGAACCCCGCCATCACCTATCGCGACACGCGAAGCATCTTCGAAGATGGGCGCGTGATCTCGTATAGCGGGGACCCTCGCACGCTCTTCGAAATCCAGAACCTCAAGGAATGCCATGAACTCCTGCTCGAAGCTCTGGCTACAGGCAGAACCCTTGATGAGTCTTTTATTCTCGAGGTCCATCGCACGCTCACGCAGGGCACCTACGACGAGCGCCGCTGGATTGCGGGAGAGCGACCGGGATCCTATAAGACAGGCGATTATGTGGTCGGCGCAGGTGACGTCGGAGCGGCTCCCTGGGAAGTATCAGAGGAGATGCAGACTCTGCTGGCTGAGGTCAACGCGGCCCAGAAGTCAGATCCACTTACCGTGGCTGCGTATTTCCATGCAGTGTTCGAGAACATCCATCCCTTCGCGGATGGCAACGGCAGGTGCGGGCGAGCGCTCATGAACTACGTACTTGTGAGGGACAACCACCCGCCCATCATCGTATTCGAGGAAGACCGGTTTGCCTACTTCGGAGCCCTTGAGGCATGGGACCTGGAGCATGACCTCGAGCCGCTGCGCGTGTTCCTCAAAGCCGAGGCGGTGCGCACGTGGAGGACGGGGTAAGCAGACCCTCTGACCTGCCCCGTCTTTGCTATCATGCCTTTACGGTCGGGGCTTGGGAGGCGGCGCATGGAGGCATTCGGACACTTCTATCTGGACAAGGAGAAGGACCTCGTTGTCGACCTCTATCGCGACCACAACGAAATGCACTACGTGCTGCGGACGCCGAACCATGGGACGGGCAACCTCATCACCAACCTCGCCTCGCTGTGTGGCCTGGAGCTTGGGACCGACGAGGACGGCCTCAAGGTAATCCGAGGCACGCTGCCCTGCTACATCGATGGCGACAACCGCACGGTCTACATCTTCCGCCTGCACGACACGAAGGTCGCTAACATCTATCCAGACGGCAGGATCGAGCGCAAGGCATACATACCCGCCATCGCCAAGACACTGATGAGTCAGACCAAGGACTACCGCCAGGACTCTCACAAGACCATCGTGAAGACCTACATCCTTCGCGAGTGCAAGTTCCGGTGTGACCTGCACACCCATATGAACGCCAACCTCGACCCAGACATCCTCATCGCCCTTGGCATCCATCACCAGATTC
>ODAI010952100.1_pt1 | contig 11366 bp, 13 predicted proteins | sample 1539321 | NCBI WGS metagenome assembly ODAI01 (sample SAMN02144231, study PRJEB22623) | gut metagenome | biome: sheep rumen | host: Ovis aries | place: New Zealand
AGGGTGTATCCTGATTGGAGCCGGAACATTGCTGATGGTTCTGTGATACAAATTCTGATTTAGCTTAGCAACATAAATATGCACAATGCCCCTGAGTGCTTTGTAACACTCAGGGGAAAAACTTCTATATGGGTACCCGTCTTAAACGGGACTTTTTAAACCATTATTTCGTATATCTCAAAGGGGGTCCATATCACAGGCTCTCCCATGCCCTGTATGAGACTGCAAAAAGAGGCAGTTTCATCATAGGGGTTGAGCATCAGACCTGTTGCGGGGTCGATGACAAGAGGTGTCTGCAATCTTTCTTCAATGACTTCATCAAGCCCGCCGCTCATATAGGACGTAAAGGAGAAGTCGCTGTTTCCAAGGTACTGACAGCCCAGGATATCACAGCCCATACGCTTTTTCGGATATCTGCACTCATGACCCTGTGCCACCCGGTCAAATACGCCCTCTGCCGCAAATTCATCCATAAAAGAGGACTCCGTATAAAGTCCGACGACCTTAAAGCCATTTGTGTTCTTCAAAAATCGGGACAGCTTCCCTGCATCATCCGCTGACACAGATCTTACATCAGTTGTCAGAAGATCTTCCGAAAAGAGCGTGGATACATTTTCCCGAAAGAGCGAAAACTCCTTTTCGGTTAGCTTCAGATATTGACGGTACAGCTCCCTGTCCCTTTCGGGATAGTTTGTGTAGAAGCATTTTGTAAGGTCGGGGCATTTTTCGCTGAGCCCGTCCTCTGAGACAGAAAGGATCCGTTCCGCCTTTGACCTGCTCCAGTCGGGCTTTGGAAGTGCCCTGACCACATAATAGCCAAAGCACCTCATATCTTTGCTTAAAGATGGCTCCATATGATGTTCTGCAGCTTTCTTGTAAAGTCGGTGCAGCCCTGATTTGTCTGCTGTATGAACATGAGCATGGCAAGGTCTTCTTCAGGGTCTACGGAGAAGTAGCAGCCAAGCCAGCCGTCCCAGCCGAATGAACCCACAGAGGCAAGCTGACCTGCTTTATCTCTGTCGCCGAGAACTCTCATGAGGGCGCCGTAGTTCTGACCCACCATGGAATCCCAGCACGCACCCTTTATCTGGTCAACGGGCACCATGGGAGAGCGCATAAGCTCTACGGTCTTTCTTCCCAGTATACGGGTGCCCTTGTATATACCCTCTCCAAGCAGCATGGAAACAAACTTTTCATAGTCGGTAATGGTGGAGTAGAGCCCCGCTCCTCCCGACTCCCACGCAGGTCTTTCAAAGGTATCCCTTATGCAGAGATTATCGACAGTGTATGGCAGGTTCTCGCCCTTTTCACCGAAGTTATAGCACTGCACCAGTCTCTCCTTCTTGCTCTGCGGCACATAGAAATCTGTATCATCCATGCCGAGAGGGCCGGTGATGCTGTCACGGATGAAGTCGCCGAAGCGCTTTCCGCTCACTATCTCCGTTACCGCACCCAGAACATCCGCAGACGAACCGTATTCCCAGCGGCTGCCGGGGTCGAAGGACAGAGGCACCGAGCCCATTTCCTTGGCAAAATCAACAGTGCTCATTCCGTGCCCCTGAGAGATAAGATCGTGCTGCTTCCCCCAGACAGCACCCATTTTCTCGCCCGCAGTGCCGCCTCCCGGGTAGGGGATGCCGGAGCGCATAGTGAGCAGGTCGGAAAGAGTGATGTCCCTTGAAACGGGTAAAAGCTCTCCGTCCTTTGCGTACACAGCATTTTCAAATTCCGGTATGAACCACTTCAAGGGGTACCTGAGCTCTATCTTCCCATCCTCAAGCAGCTTCATCACCGCTGCGGAGGTCACCGCTTTTGAAAGTGAAAAGAGCCTGAAAATGCTGCCCTCTGTCAGGGGCTTGCTGGGTCGTTCTTCACCGAAGCATTCCTTGTAAACAGTGTTGCCTCCGTAAATGACCGAGACTGCACACCCTTTGGGAAAACCCTTTTTTACAGCAGGATCAACATAGTCCGCAACACGGCTTGATATCTTCATAAAGTCACCCCTTGTTATTTACTGTTTGCATCCTTCCCCATGACCTTTCGCCTGTATTCAAGAGCAGCCTGTTCCATGCGGTTGTCTCCGAATTTATAATATATCCTGTCCTTGATAGGGTCGGGGAGGTATTGCTGTTTTACATAATGATTGGGATAGTCGTGAGGATACAGGTAATTCTGACCCTTTTCCCGTGCATCCGCCCCGTCGTAGTGCTTGTTCTGTATTGCCCTCGGAAAGCTGCCGCAGTCCGTGTTCTTCACATCGTCAAGAGCCGCTGCCATCGCCATATATGCAGAGTTTGATTTTGGAGAGGTGGCAAGGAGTATGACGGCTTCGGCAAGCGGTATCCGTGCTTCGGGGAGGCCAAGCTGCATAGCACTGTCAACGCAAGCCTTCACTATGGGCACCGCCATAGGGTATGCAAGGCCTATGTCTTCCGAGGCTATGACCAGCAGCCTTCTTGAAAGGGAAATGATGTCACCTGCTTCAATGAGCCTTGCTGCATAGTGAAGTGCGGCATTTTCATCCGAACCCCTTATGGATTTCTGAAGGCCCGACAGGATGTCGTAGTGCTCATCACCGGCTCTGTCATAGCGCATATTGCTCTTTTGCGTAAGCTGTGCCGCCAGCTCCTCGGTGATGTGGGCAGTATCCCCGTCACGGGCAGCAAGAAAGCACATCTCGCAGATGCTGACCGCCTTTCGCACATCTCCGCCGCAGCCGTAGGCTATCTTTTTTACCGCACCCTCATCCGCTTCTGTTTTACAGTCGTTTTCCACCGACAAAATGTCAAAGGCTCTTTTGCAGGCAGAGGCAATATCTTCTGCCGCAACGGCTTTGAACTCAAAGACGGTGCATCTGCTGAGAATGGCGGAGTAGATGTAGAAATAGGGGTTCTCCGTGGTGGAGGCTATGAGTGTTATCTGCCCGTTTTCTATGTATTCAAGCAGGGACTGCTGCTGTTTTTTGTTCAGATACTGTATCTCATCAAGGTACAGCAGTGTGCCGTTTACTCCGGCAAAGGTGGAGGTATCTGCTATGACCTCCCTTATATCCGCTGTGGAGGCGGATGTGCCGTTGAGCTTATGGAGAGACATACCGGCATTTTCAGCTATAATGCGTGCTGCGGTGGTCTTTCCCACTCCCGGCGGACCGTAGAAAATAAGATTCGGCACCGCTCCGGATTCTATTATACGGCGCAAAGGTGCGCCCTTTCCGAAAAGGTGCCTCTGTCCTACCATTTCATCTATGGATGAGGGGCGTATCCTGTCTGCAAGAGGAGAGAGCATTGACGGTCACTCCTTTTTGTCTGTGCTGCCGAAACCGCCTTTTCTCCTTGAAAGGGCGTTATCGTCGGAGGTGATGCCGTAGGGGATGAATATCCCCTGAACAAAAGCCTTTCCCTTTTCTATGGACATAACTGCATCATCAAGAGATTCGTTGGTGATCTTGACCATGATGTGTCCCTCGTTTTCGGCTTCGCTGTAATCACTGTCGATGATGCCTGCGGTGTTGTCAAGGCGCATACGGTATCTTGTGCCGAGCCCGCTGCGGGGGACGAGCATCAGGAACCAGCCGTCGTTTATGACAGCCCTGATACCCGTAGGTACTACCGCAGACTGTCCGGGTCTCAGAACAAGATCGAAAGGGATGAAAAAGTCATATCCGGCAGAACCTGCAGTGGCACGACGGGGGAGGATCACATCCCCGGCACCGAAAGTCCAGTAGGGGAAAAGCTCCTTTGTGTCTTTCAGAAAGCGTTCTTCGGACACCCTTTCAAAGTGTCCCGCAAAGGGTCTCTCATCCATACCTTACCTCTGAAAGGATCTTTTCGTAGTCCTGACGGCTGCAAAGTCCGTCGGTAAAGGCAGTTGCCGTGCCTGCTGCCACACCTCTGCGCAGAGCCTCTCTCAGGTCTCCGGTAGCATCATAGCCCGCAAGGAAGCCCGCAAGCAGGGAATCTCCTGCGCCTACGCTGCAAACGACCTTTCCCGTGGGGGCGGTGAGCCTGTACACGCCTCCGTCCTCTGCTGCCAGAACGGCTCCCTTGTCTGCCATGGATATGATAACATTCATGGCACCCATTGCACGAAGCTGGAGAGCACATTCCTCGGCGGAGCGGTGGGAATCTATCTTCTTTCCGCAGATCTCCTCCGCCTCCAGATGATTGGGCTTTATGAGCCAGGGGTGAAAGTGCATTATCCCCTTGATAAGGTTTCCGGAAACATCGGCTGCAACTCTCATCCTTCTGCTTGTAAACAGTTTTTCGCAGATATTCTCGTAGAGATCCTGTGAAACATGGCGGGGGAGACTTCCTGCCAGAACGAGGGTGTCGTTTTCGTCCAGAGAGCCGAGCTTTCCGAGAAGCTCATCTATCTTCTCTTTGGGGATGTCGGGGCCTGCGGCATTGAGCTCTGTTTCGTTGCCGTCCTTGTCGGTGAGCTTGAGGTTGATCCTTGTCATGCCGCTGTCAAGGCGGATAAAATCAGACTTTATCCCGCTCTCCAGCAGTCCTCTTTCCAGTTCGTCGCCCGTAAAGCCTGCTATGAACCCCAGAGCCGTGGTCTCACAGCCCAGTTCGTTCAGAACAGCGGAAACATTTATGCCCTTTCCGCCGAAATGCACGCTTTCGGATTCGGAACGGTTCATGCCTCCGGAAAAGATCTTGTCAAAGCTCATGGAATAGTCTATTGCGGGGTTTACCGTAAGTGTGTATATCATAATATCACCTTTCGTGTTTTTTGATCATTATGCCGTTGTATAACTATGCCTAAAGTATCGCCGACTCCCTTACGATTATCTCATGATCCAGCATCACCGTATCGGTGGAGAAGGTGTTGTTCTTGATGTCGGACAGGAGCCTTGCAGCTACCGTGCGCCCCATTTTGTAGCCCGGCTGTGCCACTGTGGTAAGGGTAGGGGTCACAAAGCTGCACAGCGGGATGTTGTCAAAGCCGCAAATCTGTATGTCCTTCCCTACCGTATACCCTGCGGCGCTGTATGCCTTGGAGCAGCCTGCCGCAAGAATGTCGGAAATGCAGAAAACGGCTTTCGGCGGAGCCGAAAGGGACATGAAATGCTTTGCCGCAGCCATGCCGCTCTCAAAGCTGTAATCCCCTCTGTATATAAGCTCGGGTGAGACCTCTATGCCGTTTGAACGCAGGGCTTTGAGATAGCCCTTTAGCCTGTTGTCGGAGGTGGGAGCAATTATATCGGTGTTGGTGGTCACCAGAGCTACCCTGTCGAGCCCGATGGCGATAAAGCGGTCCACAGCCTCATATGCAGCCTTTTCATTGTCTATCAGCACTGTCAATACATGAGAATTCTCTATATTTTCAGATGCGAGAGCGATGTGGTAATGAGAGGAATATTCATCTATCTGCGCTCCCGTCAGGCGGCTGCCCAGTATCACGGCTGCATCCACAAGATGGTTGGTCATCATCCCCAGCAGGCGCACCTCCGTGTGTACATAGCTGTAGCTTGAAGCAAGGATGATATCGAACTCGTGGTTCACCTCATCCTCCATGCCTCTGATTATCTCGCTGTAAAAGGTGTTTTCTGTGGATGGGATTATCACCAGTATGTTCTTTGTCTCTCTTTTTCTCAGGTTGTGGGCAAGCTGATTCGGGTTGAAGCCGAGATCCCTTATTGCCTCATTGACCATTTTTTTCTTTTCGTCGGATACAGAGGATGAGCCGTTTATCACACGGGAAACTGTGGCTACAGATACACCCGCCGCCTTTGCCACATCCTTTATGGTAACATTTATATACATTCAGACGATCCTCTCATCACTTCTAAGCTCTCTGTTCTTCTCATCCCGCTTTGCCTGTCTTTTAAGCCGCCTCTCCTCGGAAAACAGGGAAAGCAGGGCATACAGGGCAAAAAGCACGGACACGATCACGGAGGGATAGATCCTGTTTGTAAGAATTTCTATGTTTTCCTTTGGTACGGCGTCTCCACTTATGGATGTAAGTGCATTCACAGGCAGTGCATAGAGCACCGTTCCCGCAGCGTTGAACAAAAGGGAGACAAGATCCGTGGGAGTTTTTTTGAAAAACAGCATCACGAAGGAAACAACGAACATAAGCACGCTGCAAAGGAGCATCACGCCTATGGCGGAGTATTTTTCATCACTCACCGTGAGTATGGCAAGACCTCCCATCCCGTTCAGGAAAAGGGAGCAAATCATAAAGGATGCGGCTCCTGCCAGGAATACCGCTTTTTTTAACAAATCCATCAGGGTCATCCGATCTCAAAGTGCTTTATTTGATTTTACTATAATTTCTTCCTTTTGTCAATGATTTATCATCCGTCCATGGGAGATGATACTCCTGCCGGGCCGTACATCGGCGGCATTGCTTGACAGGGCTATGAAAATGTGTTATATTTTATAAGCCGGAGGTCAGGGACAGGAATATACACATAAAGAAATCGTTTACATTTTTGTGTATAAAAATCAATATTCCAGCATAAGCGTAAAGGGACCGTCGTTTTCGAGAGATACTTTCATATCCGCACCGAAAATGCCCTTTTCCACTTTGAAGCTTTTCGCAAGCAGAGAGCAGAAGTATTCATACAGTTCCTTTGCACGGGACGGCTCCATAGCCTTCACAAAGGCGGGTCTGTTGCCGTGGGTACAGTCGGCGTAGAGGGAGAACTGGGAAATGCAGAGTATACTGCCGCCCACATCCGAAAGTGAAAGGTTTATCTTGTCGTTCTCGTCGGAGAAGATACGCATGGAGGATATTTTCCCGGCTGCCTTTGCTGCGTTTTGTTCCGTGTCCTCATGGGTGAAGCCCACAAAGAGAAGATAGCCCTTTCCTATTTCTCCGCAGACACTGCCGTCCACCTTGACGGAGGCATGGTTCACACGCTGTACAGCTACTCTCATGGCTTTTTGACCTCCGTGCGGGGCTTGGGTACGAGCCTTTGCAGCTTCATATCCACAAGCTCCCCGTCGATACCGAACCTGTCCATGAGACCCTTTCCCTGCCTGATGATCCTGCTGCGGTTCTTGTTTACTATGCTGATGACTATATCATCCTGAGTTTTTTTCGGGACGAGCTTCAGAAAGTTCTCCAGAACGCCCGGTTCTCCCGCCCTGTCTATAACGGGGAGAAGAATGGCGGGTATATCCTCTTTTTTGATATAGGGGAGTATCATCCGTATGATGGAAGCGTATGATATATTATCCATATCAAGGGTGAGACGCATCTTCATTATTCTTCACCGCTCTCTTCCTTATCTTCGCTGCCTCTTGCCGCAAGCTCAGCTCTGCGGTCATTCATGAACTTGACCCTCATCTGTCTGGGGAGGAACTGTGCGATGCCGTCTATGACCTTGTCGTTGGGCGTGAATATGATACGCACATTCCCGGCAGTTTTATGCTTGGCATCCGCATAGTAATCCGTGCCGCCGTTTCCTGCGGAGGCAAGTACAAGGGTGGTGCCCTCAGCCATATCTACGGCTTCCGACAGCTTCCCGAAAGCGGTGAAGGTGTCCGCATCCACGCTTACCATCCTTTTCCTGCTGCGCTGTCCGGAGATCTTGTCGATATCAAGGGTGCCGTTTGTGAAGATGTACTCGTATTCCTTGTCCATCCCTGTGAAGAGGTAGTAGCCGCCGTAGAGGATGGCAGCATCAAGCATGACCCCGAGAATACTGAAAAACAGCAGCAGGAATGCACCTATGACGATCATAGCTACGAGGAGGAGGATCTTCTTTACCTTGTCTCCTGTCGTGGGGATCTTTGCTACCAGACATTCGGCATATACATCATTATTCATCATAATTATCACCTGTTTTTTGGAATATGTCACAAATTATATTTTAGCATTTTTTCTTACGAATTGTCAATGATATGAGTGCTATTGTAACTCTTTTGTAATATATAACCGCAGGAACTGTGAGACGTGTCGCCCGTCACTATATAAGGCAAACTTCATTGATCATATACATCCGGGATACGACCCCCGCTGAACGAAAGGCAGGCTTACACCTGTGCCTGCTTGCTGAAAGCAAAACTTGTACCGAAAGGAAGTTATTTTATGAACAGCAATAAAAACGACATCGGCTATGCAGCCGCAGAAAGGGAAAGGATAATAGTCAGGACAAGCATCACAGGCATAGGGGCTAATGTGCTGCTTGCGGTATTCAAGGCATTTGTGGGGATAGTTTCACATTCTATCGCCGTCACCCTTGATGCGGTGAACAACCTCTCCGATGCCATGTCCTCGGTGGTGACTATCATAGGCGCAAAGCTGGGTGCCAAAAAGCCCGACAAAAAGCACCCGCTGGGCTACGGCCGCATAGAGTATCTGAGTTCTCTTATCGTTGCGGCGCTGGTGCTTTATGCGGGCATAACTTCTCTTGTGGAATCCGTTAAAAAGATCATACATCCCGAAACTCCCGAATACGGCATCGTATCCCTGATAATAATATCTGTTGCCATTGCTGTAAAGCTCATTCTCGGAAGGTATGTGAAGGGACAGGGGGAAAAGGTGAATTCCGGTGCTCTCATTGCTTCCGGCTCCGATGCCACATTTGATGCGGTGCTGTCCTCTTCCGTGCTGCTTTCTGCCATTATCTTCCTTTTGTGGGGGATATCTCTTGAGGCATATGTGGGTGTTGTCATAGCGGGTTTCATCATCAAAGCGGGTCTTGAGATGATGAGGGATACGGTCGATGACATCATAGGCAGCCGGATCGACAAGGAAATGAGCCATAATATTAAAGAGGTGCTTACCTCCGAGCCCGAAGTGCTGGGCGCCTACGACCTTACGCTTTACAACTACGGTCCCGACAGGAACTACGGTACCGTTCATCTTGAACTTCCCGACACAATGACAGTGGACAAGGTCGACAGGCTCACACGAAGGGTACAGTACAAGGTGTACTGCGAGACGGGAATAATACTTACCGGCATAGGGGTCTATTCCCACAACACATCCGACGAAAAGGCAATGGAGATGAGGCAGAGAGTAGAGGAAAAGGTGCTCTCTCATGACTGGGCATTGCAGATACACGGCTTTTATGCAGACACAGAGAGCAGGACTATCAGATTCGACACGGTGATCAGCTTCGATAAGCCCTCCGCAGAGGGCGTGGCAGAGCTTGTAAATGAAGTAAAGGAGATGTATCCGGATTTCGATGTATATGTTTTCCCGGATGTGGATGTGGCGGATTGAGAGCAGCAAGAACAATGCCCTTCAAGTGGTGGCATAAGATGATCCGTTAGCCCAAAGCCTGATGACACACTCGCTTTCCATTCCGTATATATTGAGATCATAGTTGTGGCGCATCTCATATCTGACTGACACCCTAACGAAATAATAATTGTCCGTAAGCTCTCTGGGAAAGCCACAAATATGTTAATAGGAGTTATTTATGGTAGAACTTTTTGTCAACGATATAGCGAATGCTCTGAAGAATAAAAGCTACTTTTCCGCATTAGCTATGTCGCTTGCACTGCCTGATATTTGCGGTACAGCAGAATATCCAAACGAAACATCTACGGCAAAGCGCTATATTGGGTGGTATGATAAATATCTCGGAGAGTATATGTCAGACGATAGAGGTGGTCCGTATCTGAGCGGTGAGATCGTATACAATCTCAGAAATACCTTTCTTCATACTGGCTCGCCGAATATAGACAGCAACAAGCTCAAGGACGAAGCAAACCGGCTCGACAGGTTTGTGCTGATACTTGGCGATGGCACCATAATATGGAGTATGACCTCATTTATTGATACCCCTATTGTTAAGCTGCGTATCATGAAGGTCGATGTTACATATTTATGTCAAACAATATGTGACTGTTCACTTTGGTACTATAAGAACAATGCCAATAAATTCCACTTCGATTTTTCAATAGATACACAAGAACATCTACTTTCCGGAGAGAGTGAGCCGCCTTCAGGTGATCCAATCATCAAAGCACTTAATCAAAAGTTAGAACAATCAGGCGATACTCGAAGATTTCAGAAATCTCAGGATCACACTATGGCTGATGGTATTACTGAAGGCTTAAATTATATCTTTTCAAATGAGGAGTTAAAGCAGAAGTGTCTGAACGGCGAGGAGATCAAGTTAGTAAGAGCAATGCCGCCAACTGACACACCCGTCATTACTTCAAATACTGAGCCAACGGTAAAGAAAGAATCAGCACCTGAGAAAAAAGCTTCTACTTCTACACCAAAAAAGATAACTAAGCCAGATAAGAGAGAAGCACAGGTGCGCTCTTTCTTCGGTCAGCACTTTAAGGAAAAGAAATATAAGCAGAAAAAAGAGATCATAATTCAGGCAATATTACAATCTAAAACCAAACAACAAGTCAACAATGCTCTTATGAAGTCTTTTGCAAGTGAAGAAACAGGAGTGATATACAAACGGCTATCTCCTTTGCTCACTTCGCTGCCAGGTCAATAATCAATGATATGGATGCCCTTTGATACCATGAGGGGGATATGATGTTCAAAGCAAGATAAATGATTACTTGTTCATCTCTGCAATTGCAGCTTGAGCAGCCCTCCACCAACGCAGGCGCATAAGATGCCCCGAAAAGCTCGGTTTTATGGGCTTTTTTGTTACCCTCCACATTGCACGTTTTAGGAGTTTCATCATCGCCCGAGAAGTGCAGAGAGAGATATTTGGAAACTGGATAATTAAAGAGGATTACTCTGCAATACATCGCTCCATGTTATGGATAAGAGCGGAATATGAAGAATGATGCAAGAAAGTATTGAAATGACATTTAAGACTGACAATAAGGATTTTCTGCCATATATAAGCTCATTGAGAAGTACAGAAGATAGTAAATTTTGCGAGTTATTATGCAGATTAGAGAATAGAGTATATATTATTTTGGGAGATGCTTTCACTCGTGGAGACAATGATTGTTCTAGTTATGTGATCAGTGAAGCTACAGACGCAAATGGTAACTGGGATATAGATTTACCTAAAGATGATATAGATGAATTTATTCTTTTGAATTGTGATCAAGACTATTGGGATGCATTGTATAAAATAAGTGGCATTGGATACAATGATACGATAGTAAGAAGAATAAGAAATCGCATGAATGAAAAGAGAGTGAAAGACAGATTGTTTAATGAAATATCCAAAATGACAGAGAACTATATAGATAATCTTATCTTGGCACTTGAAGGGTTTAGGAACATAAGTATTTAAGAGTATTACACATATCCCCCTCACTTTCGTGAGGGGGATATTGTGTTCAAAGCAAGATAAATGATTACTTGTTCATCTCTGCAATTGCAGCCTGAGCAGCAGCAAGTCTTGCAATGGGCACTCTGAAGGGAGAGCAGGAAACATAGTCAAGACCGATCTGGTGGCAGAACTCTACGGA
>ODAI010376021.1_pt1 | contig 11365 bp, 4 predicted proteins | sample 1539321 | NCBI WGS metagenome assembly ODAI01 (sample SAMN02144231, study PRJEB22623) | gut metagenome | biome: sheep rumen | host: Ovis aries | place: New Zealand
ATATTGGTAATATGCATTTAATTACAGCTTTCCATGTTTTTCCAACTTTGATTCTTGAGTTTTCATTTAAAGTAGTTATCAATTCATCAAAGTCATATATCCAACCGAATATGATACATTCAAGTAATACTGCGAATAATAATGCGAAATTATTTAGGAATGCATCGAATACTCCTAGAATTAAACTTCCAGCACCGGTTGCAAATATTGATGAAATTAAAACACCTACAATACATACAATTGTTGCAGATTTTTTACGGGAAAAATCGAATTTTTCTGATATTGAGTAACATACACCTTCGAGAAGAGCCATTATTGATGTAATTCCAGCAAATAATATGCACAAGAAGAACAATGGTCCGATTATGGATGCTCCAGGACCCATTACATTAAACACTTGTGGGAACACTACAAACGCTAATCCTGTACCTTCTGTTACTAATTCGTTAAATGGGATTCCGCTTGTCAATGTCATAAATCCTAAGATAGAAAATATTCCTATTGAGTTGAATACTTCAAATCCTGAATTTGAAAATGCAACGACCAAAGCATTATCAACTAACTTTGATCCTTCAGGCAGATAGCTTGCATATGTAAGTGCAATTGCCATACCTAAACTTAATGAAAATACTATTTGTCCAAATGCAGCCAGCCATACATTTAAATTGGTTAAAGCGGACCAATCTGGTGTAAATATTTGAACATATCCTATTGCTGCACCAGGCAATGTCAGGGAGTATGCAACAATTATTACAACAATTATGCAGAGCAATGGGAGTAAAACTTTACTTACTTTACCTATTCCGTCATTCAGGTTTGTTCTTATAATCGTCCAGGAAGCAAACCAAATGGCTACAACTGCACCCAAAACTGCAGGCACAATTGTAAATATTCCATCTATTGTGTCAGTTGCCTGTAGTACGTTTTGTGAGAAGAATACGTCTGGATTTGAACCCCATGCCTTTGTAAAACTTAAAACAACATAAATCAAATCCCATCCAACTACACAAACGTAATATGTTGTAATCAAAAATACGATAAGCAAAACAAACCATGCTACAGGTTCCAATTTTTTATGAACTGTATATAAAATCCTGGATAGTGAAGTTTTAAATTTATATCCGACTGCATATTCAACTAATACAAAAGAAATTCCCAAAAGGAATAATGATACAATATATGGTATCATAAATGATCCTCCACCATTGGAGTATAATACATTTGGGAATCGCCATATATTTCCTAATCCTACTGCCGAACCTATCATTGCTAAAATAAATGTTAGGTTACTGTTCCATTCACTTTTCTTCTCATTCGCCATTTTTCATCACTTAGTTAATATATTTTAGCTAATGTTCAATATATAATTGATGATTTTTTGAGAGTTATATGTTATAAGGAGTATTTACAGTATTTGATTTTTATTTTAAAATAATTTTAACATTTGAATATAATTTTTTTAATGTTTTTAAAATTCGAATATTTTTTACTATTTTTGTAAAATCTCTTAATAATTTTTTATCTATTTGGTGTGGGTAAAGGCAATTTTTATCAGTGAGGTCATTTTTTCTATCTTAAATCAATTATTATAACTTAAAAATTGTTTCTTTGAAAGATGAAGATGGGGGAGAAATTATAAATAATTTATGTAATAAAATTAATTCTAACCAATACCTATTGAAGAATTAGTGGATTTTGCACTTCTTCCTCTCATTACCAAAGATAAAAATAAAGAAAAAATATTTACCATCGTCAAAAATGGATTATTCAAATATAATTTTAGAAATCTGGCAACACGTGATTTTGTTTTTGGAATTGAACTATTATTGTCTAATAAACTACTAAACGATGGTTCATTCAAAAAACATTTGGAGGCGGAACTTATGGGTCAATTAGAATGTGTATCTCGTTATGTTGAAGAACAAGTATCAAAAAGGGTCGAAGAAGAAATGAACGAATATGTTAAGAAGTTTAATCAGGAGTTTGCTGAGCAGGTTACTCGTGAGGTTACAGAAAAAGTTACCAAAGAAAATTCTGAAAGAATAGCTATTAACCTATTAAACACAGGTAATAATATAAATTTCGTAGCACATAATACCAATTTGCCGGTAAACTGTGTAATCGAATTAAAAGAAAATATTTAATTTTTCTTTGTTCTATTTTTTCACATTAAAAAGAAAAAGGTTGGATTATAAGCCAAAGCGACTTAATAATCCATTTAAAGACATGTCTCCGGAATTGTTTCCTACAATTTGGGTTACTTGACTTGAATAATTTTGTACATCTCCTTGTACCGCTTGGACTCCTCCAATACTGGTAGCAAGGTTTTCAATACTGCTGTTAGTTAAGTTAATGTTATTGTTAACTGTGTAATTGTAAATGATGTTTACAATAGTTTTGTGATCAGTAATATTGTCCTTTTGAACAGTTTCTTTAACGTCGTCCACTAGTTTTGTTAAGTTTTCTGCACTCACATTATCATTTTGAACTATTTCAGATTCAGTATAAATTTCTTCGTTAGCAGCTTGTTTTACAGTATCTGGAATTTGAACATTTGTTGCTGCTTCGTATGAGTTCATAATACCTGCAAGTGCGGATTCACCTGTTGCAGATATTGGACTGGTTACATATGCGTGTCCATGAGTAATTCCAGCAGATTTTAATGCTGAAATGTACATGTCTGCAGTAATTGTGGTGATTTTTGATTTGTCCACAGTTACTTTAATATTTCCTTGTTCAGATAAGTCAACTAATGCACATGAGAATATTTGATCAGAACCATATGTTTTTCCAGTAATGGAACTTGATATTTTATTTACATCAGATGCTGTAATAAGTTTAGAGTCAATATTTTTCACATCAACTTTTGCTTGTTGATTAAAGAAGTTATCCACAATAGACTTATAATTTGCATTATTATAAGTCGTTTCACCATAGGTAATTACTTTAGCGTCTGATTGGGCTGAAAATCCAATAGGTAAAGCAATACCAATAATAACAATTGATAAGAGTATTATACCAATTAAAGATTTGCGCATATTTTCACCTCTAAATTATAATTATAATAAGTAGTATTTAAATATATATGTTGTTAAATTGTGTGTATATATAAATGTTTTGAAAATGAGAGTAATAAATGAAGGTGTTGCATTTGATAAGTGATAAAAAAGCAATAGAATTGGCTAGTGAAATTGAGCATGTTGACATTGATGTTAAAAAGACAATAGAAAAGGCTTCAACTGCCGGTTATTTGGGTGAGGAACATTTCTACTGCAGTGTCATTCAGGATTCAAATTTCACATATCCCGTTGACAGACTTCTGGAAAATCCGCCTAAGATAAAGCTTGATAATTTTTACTTTGATATCATATCCAAGGCTCTGGATGATGAAGGCATTTACATTTCACTTGCATATTGCAATTCTGAAATGAGGGTTTCTCCTGATTTCATTGATGAAGTCATTGAATATGATGACTATGATTTGGATGAGGATGAGCTGTATTTTCAAAGGCAATATGTTCTGATAAGTCCGGATTCCCATAAGCTGTTTAAGATTTATGAGGAAGAGGGAATTTCAGGCCACAAGCCCACTGATGACATTGGACTGATTGTAAAATATGATGATGGGAAATATTTCTCTTACTTTGCTATAAGGTCAACTGATTTGTGCATGTCATCACTTCAGGTATTTCCTCTGACTGCTGATCTTCCTAAGGAACATGAGCTATCTCTTTTGAATCCTATTAACAAGTTATTGATTGAAATGATTAATGATTCTATTGTATTGAAAGAATAGGTAATTTTTATTATTTTTAATCAAATTTTTGCCTTGTTTGTACAATATCTACTTTTAAGAAAATTTTTTCATGATTAAATAATTTTCATCTTCTCGAGGCAATATTTGTATTCTACAATTATATTGGATAAAAAAGTCAATTTGACTTTATTTAAACTAAATTTTATATATTATGTAAGATAAATATCACACTTATAGTGGATATTTTTAATGCTACTATGTTATCATTAATAGCTTAAAAGGAGGTGAAAATATCAAAAAGTTAGGTAATAAGTTGTTGTTTATTCTAATAATTTCACTAATGCTTATGTTATCATTAAGTATGGTTTCTGCAGAGGATAATTCAACTTTGATTGCATCTGATGTTTCGGCAGATCTTTTACAGGCGCCCAATTCGATAACGGTTCATGTTGATGATTCGTATGTTCCTGAGAATAGTACCTGGACGGAAGATGGTGTTAAATTGGCAAATGCAAGTGTATCAGTTTTTGATTCATCTAACACTTTGGTATTTTCAGGTTTAACAAACAGTGAGGGTAATGTAGTTATTTCAAATTTAAACTCAGCAAAATATAATGTTGAGATTAAATATTCTACCTATGAGCCGTATGTTCAAACAGTAGATTTGACAGCTCAAGATACCGTTGCTATCAGTCATATGTTCATTCCTGATATACTCTTGTTGGTGGATTATGATTCTCACAACGAAAAAGTTGATATCCTGATGGAAATGTCAAAAAGGGTTGCTTATATAAGTACTACAAATTATGATGTGACTAGAGAATGGCTGGTTGATTATGCAAGCTATATTCATTTGGATATGTTTAATGAGGGTGCATATCACACATTAACCGGTGAATACCTAAAGGAGATTCTCGAAACTTCACCGGCTAATATAAATTATAAGGTGGCTTATACTTTCGGTGTTTATTCCAACAGTATTTTAAATGCTACTGGAATCCATATTGTGGGTGCAAGTCCTGAAAACAATACTTATCATACAATAGAAAATACTTATATTGGTTCTTACTTCCAGGCAGAGGATATAGGGGATTCTGATGTATTAAAAACAAACATGGTAAATTATCTTAAGTATATTTATTATATCGTCAATCCTTCCAAATATTCAGATCCGACTTTGGATGTAAACAATGCTCCATTGATGAGTCCTGAATGTGGTTTTTACCATCCTGATTTGGGAACATATACAATTGTTCCTGGTGGTGAACTGATTAATAAATGGATTCATGACAATCCAGGTTATGACGGCGATGGACATGGTAGTCTTAATTGGATGACTGAAGATTATCCGAACTGGCTGGAAAGTACTTTAGATCCTACAACTCTTTTCAAAACCTTTGAAAAGGATTATGTTGGCAATATTACTTACGACAAGCCATTCATAGCTATTGCTACTTACTATGCTGGTGGTTCTGTAGTTGATGCATTAATCAGGAGTTATGAGGCACAGGGAAGAGCAGCTTTCAATGTATTTAAAACTGGTACTATTCCTCCAATGGCTTCAATCTTAAATAAGATTACTAAAACTTCTACTGTAGGTATTTCAGCTATTGTATCACTTTATAGTTGGTCTTTGAATTATGCAAATGGTTCTGCTAGGGGTGATTTGGAAGATATAGATCTTTCTGTATTAAAAGGTGTATACGACATTTCCGAAACAAGTTATCTAAACGAACTTGGTCCTCAAATAGAATGGACTTTCTCAGTAACCTATCCAAGTTTTGAAGGTGTTTACGGACCTATCGTTTTATCATACGTTGATGGTATGGGTAAATCTCATGTCATTCAAAGCGGTGTGGATAAAATGGTTAAACTGTCCTCTCAATGGGCAGATTTAAAGGAAATGGATAATGCTGATAAAATTGTTTCCATTGTATTATATAATTACCCTCCGGGTAAGGCAGAAATCGGAGCTTCATACTTGGATGTATTCGAAAGTACTTATGATTTACTTTTCCAATTGGATAAGGCAGGTTTTAATGTTGGAAATATTTCAGATATTCCATCATTGTACAATTTAACCGAATTGATTGTTGATTTTGGTAACAAGGGTACATGGGCTCAAGGTTTATTAAACAAATATGTTGAACAACACTTTGACCAATTGATGGCACACAACCAATTGGTTGATATCAACCAGTTCTATAATTTGACTTCTGGAATAAATCCGGATTTATATGAATGGATGATTGACCGTTGGGGTGACGGACTTGGTCAAATAATGGTTTATAATAATACATACCTTGTTTTCCCAGGTATTTGGTTCGGTAATGTCTTTATTACTTTCCAACCTTCCAGAGGATGGGAAGAAATTCAAAATTACCACGATTTAAGCTTACCTCCTCATCAGCAATACGTAACATTCTATGAATGGTTGGATAAATCCATTGGTGTAAATGCAATCATCAATATGGGTACCCACGGTACACTCGAATGGTTGCCGGGTAGGAATATCGGGGTAATGGACGGAGACTGGACTTTCGAGTTGACTTTAACTCCTACAGTATATCCATATATCGTATCAAACCCTGGTGAGGCTATGGTTGCTCGTGACAGAATTGCAGCTTTGATGATTACTCACATGACTCCAGCTATGGTTTCATCTGAATTGTATGGTAATTATACCACATTATCAAACTACATTTCTCATTACAAAGACCAAGTCAAGCTTAACGTTTCAACAAATGCTGAAGAATATAAGGCTTTAATCATAGAATTGGCACCTACATTAGGTTTTGCTACTTTCAATGAATCAGGCAATCAAACTTTCGATGCGTATCTGGATGAGCTACACGCATATTTGGATTCCATGGAAGATGATTTCTATACTCATGGTCTTCACCACTTAGGTAAGATATTGACTGGCTATGAGCTAATTGAAGAAGTGATTACAGTCACAACATCTCAGACTTCCATATACAATCATTTGATAGCATTCTTCTATCCTGATTTAGCGGGATTAAATTATTATGAAGATGTCCGTCATGTGGAAAAATATTCTGCTGTTGAAGCTACTATAAAATCCTTCTTGAACGAATATGTTACTGCATTGGTATGTGGAACTTCTGTTGAGGCATTAAACAAGGAATACAATATTCCAGTAGGCTCTGCATTGTATAATGATACAGTATATGCTGCTAGTGTAATTGTTAACATTGAAAATAATAATGAATGGGCTGCTATTATCGGAGCGCTTCAAGGTGATTATTTGCTTGCAGGTTTATTTGCAGATCCTTCCTATGGGGACTCAATTCCGACAGGTTATGATGGTTATGCATCAGATTCAACAAAAATGCCTTCCAAGTCAGCTTATGCTTCAGCGGTTAAAATCGTTGATTTGCTGTTGGCTAATTATATGGAACAGCATGGTGAATGGCCTAAATTGACTTCATTAATCTTATGGGGTACAGAAATATCAAGAACTGAAGGTATCGGTCTTGCAGAATTCCTTTACTTCTTAGGTTGTAAGCCAAAATGGGCAGAAAACGGAAAAGTTATCGGCGTTGAATTGTTGCCATTAGAAGAGCTAACTGTCAAATTGAATGATGGCAGTGTCGTAAACCGTCCAAGAATAGATGTGTTTGCAAGTATCGTAACAAGCAATAAGGATTGGTTAACATGGTTACTTACAGGAATCAATCTTGCAGCCAATGCTGAAGGAGAAGATTTCACACAAAACTATCTTAAACTTCATTATAATCAAGCTGGATCCCTCGATAGGTTGTTTGGTCTTCCTGGTGCAATCTTGGAAGGTACTGGTATGAGTAACTTTATTCCAAATACTGCAGACTGGAATATTGAAACAGTCAACGAGGAAGCAACAAGCATCTATCTTGATAAGGTTTCATTCGCATGGAACATGGACAGTAAAGGTAATATTGTTGTAACTCCACAAAAAGAAGCTTATAAGAATTTACTCTCACAAGTTGATTTGATTACTCAAAATTTCGACAGTACATGGAGATTTATTGATTCAGACGATTACTATGATTGGTTTGGTGGTTTATACAATGCTGCACGTACTCTTGGTGCAAACCCCGATACTGCATTTGTGGATATAAGGAACCAAAACAATTATGTTTCAAGAACCTATGAGGAGGAATTGAACTTTGAGATTCGTAGTATGCTTATAAATCCAAACTACTATGAGCCTTTATTGAATTCTCAAGCAGGTTCTCTATCTTACGCTATGGCTATGCAAAACCTTTATGGTGGTTTGGTCTTAAGTGGAGGTAAACTTGAAGCTCAATTAGGTAATCAATTGGCTAATGTTGTTCTTTCACAAGTAAGCACTGTAAAATCAACCGCTCAAGCTGCTGCTTTCCAAAGTAATGCTGCATGGATGTTTTACATGCAGGACCAAGGATTATGGGACGCTGACGCTGCAACTGCTCAAAAATTGGCTGATGCTATTATTGAAATGGCTATCCAATATGGTGTTGCATGTTGTCACCACACCTGTAAGAACTTGGATTTCAATATGAAAATCATTCAGGCAAGTTCACTTTCTCCAGAAAAGAAAGCACAATATGCTGAAATATTGGCTACTGCTACTTTAACTGACCCATTATATGTAATGGATGATGCACCTACTGATGGTGACGGTCAAAGTGAAAAAAATCCTGCTGATGAAATATTGGTCAATGGAACTACTGAAGAAAACGGCCAAGCTGCTCCTAGTGATGCTGGTGGTGAAACAGCTGTTGGAGATCAACCTTCAACATCATCTCAAGATGCTAGTGCATCTTCCTCACAAGCAAGTGATGCTTCCTCAAATCAGGATTCATCTAGTGATTCAAGCGAGGATGCTTCTCAAGCTAGTGATTCTAAAGCTTATGAAGTTTCAAAAAGTTCACCGGCTAAAAGCGCAAGCTCAGACTCAAGCATGCCAATTGTTGTAATAATTGCAGTTATCTTATTAATTGTAATATTCTTGGTTGGTTATGTGCGAAATAATAATGATGATTTTGATGATTATTAAATCATCTTTCTCTTTTTTTTTAGAAATTATTAAATATCATTTAATTACATATTTAAACTTATAATGCATTTTTTAGTCAAATGTATTTTATTAATATTAAGATGTGATTAATGTGATTAAGAAATTTAATATGATTTTAATCTTATTAGTGCTATTATTCGTTTCTATCGGTTCTGTCTGTGCGGCAGAGGATATCAACGATACTTTAAGCATTGATGAGGTTTCAGAAATTAATGGTGGTGAGATAATATCTGCTTCCGAGCACACTGTCAATTCTGGAAACTATAATCAATATTTTGCAAGCAATGGTGATTTGGTTTCCTCTTCAGTCAATGCTGGTGATACAATAATTTTAAGCGGAGACTTCTCATCTAGAAACTTTACTTTTAATAAGAAACTTAATATTGTAGGATCTGGCGGAACTATTACAAATGGTATAGTGTCCCTTAACAAAGGTGCTTCCGGTTCTACAGTAAGTGGATTGACCATTGTCAATTCCTTAAATTATTATAGGGGAATTTATTTGGATGGTGCAACCAACTGTTATGTTCATGACAATAAGATAACATGTTCCGGCGCTTCAGCTTATCCGATTTGTCTTAACAATAAGGCAAATTTTAACAATATTTCAAACAATAAATTAGAAAGTATAGGTGCTACATACGGACACGGTTCAAGAGGAACTCCAGTAATTCTTCTTTCACTTTCAGACAACAACTATATTGCAAACAATGATATTCGCTGTGCTGATGCAAATGCAATTTATCTGTCATCATATCCTGGCGGAATTTTCAAAGGCGGAGAATCATATAATAATTATATATATAAAAATAATATTCAATATACTGTAAACGTTACTTCATGGGCTTATGGTATTCAGTTGATGGGTGGAAATAACACTGTAGATTCAAATGTAGTCAATGGTGCTTATAGAGGAGTTTCATCTTCAAATTTCCCATCAAATAAAGTCATTAACAATATCATCTCAGTAACCGGTACAGATTATGCTACAGGTATTTTCAGTGGTGGGGATTATGGTATTGCACTTGCTAGCAGTGCTTTAATTAGAAACAATACTGTAACTGGTGCATTTTCTGGTGCAGGTATCTCTGCTGGTGATGACTCTGTAATTGAAAACAACTTTGTAAACGCTTCAAAAGGATATGGTATAACTGCTCCTGGTGATGATGTAAAAATCATCGCAAACACAATTTACACTACTTCTAGTGCTGGTGTAGAACAACAAGGAAGATATTCAGGAATTGTCGTTGACAGAAACACTATTGTTTCAAATTCTGGAATTGGAGTATTGCTTTCAAAAGCTTCAAAAACCAAATATCCTTCAGACATCACCATTACAAACAACCAGATTACCACTTCCAATAAATACATAATTAATGTGGCTGATGCTGATAAGGATTCTTATACTATTTCTAACAACACTGGTTCTGGAACTATTTTAACTCCTGCCGGTGAAGTGGACCCAACAGTTCCTGATTTCGTATTCAACGGAACTACTCACTACATTACTCCTGCAAATTACCACAACTACATTGATGATGACGGTAACTTGAAAAATGATTTTGTAAGTGACGGAGATATATTATACTTCAACGGAACATTTGATGATAAGCAAATTAAAATTACTTCAAGCGTTAAAGTAACTGGGCAAAATCCTGTATTCAACAATTCCACTTTTGTTGTTACAACAGACTCTGTCTGGATTGAAAACATAACTCTTATCAATAAAGGAGCTCCTCGTTTGGATGCTTGGGGAATTTTCGTTGCAGACACTCAGATTGTAAAAATAGTCAACAATAACATTGCTGTTTATGATCCTGTTGCAGCTTATGCAGTATACATTTACAAATCCTCAAAAGTCTATGTCGAAGACAACACCTTGATGTCTAACGGTAATTCTTTAACCTACACTTTGCTTGGATATGGTGCTGAAGAATCAGAATTCAAAAACAACACCATTATCTGTATAGGTACTGATGAAATCCATGGATTTGAAGATTCTAAAGACATCAACGTTAACTCTTCAGAAGTTTGCATTGGCCAATGTTTAGGTGACGTGTTGAAAGAGCACTGTCTTGACGGAACAAACATTGTACCTGAAATATACAGAACCTATGGTATTTTAATGATCAAATCATCTAATAACACTTTAATAGATAATGATGTAAGTGTAACCTCCGGTGTCAACGAATCTTTAGTTGTCAATTCAACCAACTCATTAGTGGGTATTGACTTCTACTATGACTGTAACAACAACTTGATTGCAAACAACAAAATTGATGTTGCTGGTTTGGACAATTACTTATATGGTGCCGGAGCTTTAGCTCAATCCACCGGACAGTTCTCTTCAACTACTGCAGCCAACAATACATTTGTCGGAAACGACATTACTGTTACTGGTCCTAATGTCGTTGAAGGATTCATCTTCGGCCAAGGATGTGAAGACAATAAAGTTTTAGATAATGAGGTCAAATTAACTACCAACCGCACTGCATATGCTGTTACTTTAGAAAGCTCTGATAAAACTACTATTGATGGAAATAACA
>ODAI011772309.1_pt1 | contig 11365 bp, 8 predicted proteins | sample 1539321 | NCBI WGS metagenome assembly ODAI01 (sample SAMN02144231, study PRJEB22623) | gut metagenome | biome: sheep rumen | host: Ovis aries | place: New Zealand
CACCCTGAGCGGTGTCGTACTTCAGCAGGTGAGCGAGCATCTTGGGACTTGTCAGGTCGTTGATGGCGACCACTTCATAACCTTCAGCCTCGAACATCTGACGGAATGCGAGGCGACCGATACGGCCAAAGCCGTTAATAGCAACTTTTGTCATGTTTTACTTTGTTTTTTAATTATATGGGTTAAAATGATAATATCACTTCATTACATCCATTTACCTTCAATAACTTAAATATACTTAAGAATGTCGCTTTATCCATAAAATCTCAATACCTCAAAGCCCGAATTCGGACAAAAAGCAAGAAAATTACTACATAGAACGCATTTTTTTCTTATTTCGAGCGCAAAGTTACAAAAAATTTTCTAAATTTGCACATGAAATCTGTCTTAATTTAGATTAAAGAAAGACGATAAATGATTAAAGTTTGAAAAAAAATGCCACTTGGCAGCCGATTGCAAAACGCACATTGCAAAAAGCTGTTTCAATGAGCCACTGAAAGGTAGAACGTATTCAACACTCTTATTATTAACATTTAAACAAACAAGACTATGGGATTTATTAAGGAATTCAAGGAGTTTGCCATGAAGGGCAACGTGATGGACATGGCTGTCGGTGTGATCATCGGTGGTGCATTCGGTAAGATCGTCAGTTCGCTCGTCGACGACGTACTCATGCCGCTCGTGGGAATGTTGACTGGAGGTATCGACGTGTCGGGACTTGCCTACAAGGTAATGCTGCCCAACCCCGTTGAAGGTGGTGAGCCTCTCGCAGGAGCCACACTGAAGTATGGTGCCTTCATTCAGAATGTTATCGACTTCCTCATCATCGCATTCTGTATCTTCCTGATGATGAAAGCCATTAACAAACTTATGGCCAAGAAGGAAGAGCCTGCTCCCGAACCTGAAGCTCCCGCTGGCCCCACTCAGGAAGAACTCCTCACCGAGATTCGCGACCTGCTGAAGAATAAATAAGCAAGCGCTTAAGAATCAAAGAACAGAAAAGGGTAAGAAGCCGAAATGGCATTCTTACCCTTTTTAAATATGCTATCTAACACTTACTCTGTTGATGCTTTTCACCCAGTTTTATAGGCCTACCCTGTCGACGATCATCACTCTGTGACTGCATTGAGGATGCCTTCAAGAATGCCACGCAACTCATTGCCAAAGGCCTTCACCTTGTCGAAGATACCTTCTTTCATGCCCTTCGCCATGTAGCCGGCACATTTTCCTTCCAGCTTACCAATCTTTTCCTTCTCGGCAGGTGTATAATCGAGCTCGTGTTTCGCAATATTCTTGCGAATCTTCACAAATTTCTCGCCTGCACGCTCCCATTCTTCCACTGAGTATTGAGCACTGTGGTCGCGCAACTCATACGAGAAATTTTCCAACTGGTTGATGGCATGGCGCTTCGTAGAGCACGATGACAAACCTATTGCCAACACCATGGCTGCAACAACAGCAACTTTCTTCATCATATTCTTCATCATGTTCATTTCAATGTTGGTTCGTACTTGATGGCTGCAAAGTTACACGTTCCACACCACTCCACCAAATTCTTCTTGTTAAACTTTGTATAATTGGAATTGATGGCCGATACTTGCTCTATATGCCACATCTACTCCTCTAGAAGCTTACGATAGCGTGCACGACGTGGTTCATCGAGGCCAAGACGGAGAGCTTTATTGGCTTCGTACTCGGAATAGTTGCCTTCGAAGTAGAACACGTTACCCTCACCCTCAAAAGCAAGAATATGGGTACAGATGCGGTCAAGGAACCATCGGTCATGACTGATGATAACGGCGCAACCTGCAAAGGCCTCGAGTCCCTCCTCTAGTGCACGGAGTGTGTTGACGTCGATATCGTTCGTGGGCTCGTCGAGCAGCAATACATTACCTTCCTGTTTCAAGGCGATAGCCAACTGAAGGCGATTCCGCTCACCTCCTGACAACACGCCGCACTTTTTTTCTTGATCAGCACCACTAAAGTTGAAACGCGAGAGATAGGCTCTGACATTCACATCGCGTCCACCCATGCGCAGTGTTTCGTTGCCCTGGCTAACCGCCTCATAGACTGACTTGGCAGGGTCGATGTCCTTATGTTGCTGGTCGACATAGCTCAGACGAACCGTTTCACCGACATCGAACGAACCTGCATCAGGTGTCTCAAGCCCCATGATAAGCCTGAAGAGTGTTGTCTTGCCAGCTCCGTTGGGGCCAATAACACCCACGATTCCATTTGGCGGCAACATGAAATTGAGGTCGGTAAAGAGGGTTTTCTCACCAAAGGCTTTCGCCACGTGTTCGGCTATGATGACCTTATTACCCAATCGCGGACCGTTAGGGATGAAGATTTCCAGTTTCTCTTCCTTCTGCTTCTGCTCTTCGTTCAGCATAGTCTCATAAGAGTTTAGACGCGCCTTGCCCTTGGCATGACGGGCCTTCGGTGCCATACGCACCCATTCCAACTCACGCTCCAATGTCTTGCGACGTTTTGAAGCAGCCTTCTCCTCCTGTGCCAAGCGTTGCGACTTCTGCTCCAGCCAACTGGAATAGTTGCCACGCCAGGGAATACCTTCGCCACGGTCGAGTTCAAGTATCCATTCAGCTACGTCGTCAAGGAAGTAGCGATCGTGTGTGACGGCAATGACGGTTCCCTCATACTGCTGAAGGTGTTGCTCCAACCAGTCGATAGACTCTGCATCGAGGTGGTTCGTAGGTTCATCGAGCAACAATACGTCGGGCTTTTGCAAGAGCAGTCGACAGAGAGCCACACGACGACGCTCGCCACCGGAGAGGTTCTGCACAGGCCAATCGGGCGGAGGACAGTTGAGCGCAGCCATGGCACGCTCAAGCTTGGAGTCCATGTTCCATGCGTCTGTGGCATCGATGATGTCCTGCAACTGAGCTTGGCGACTCATCAGTTTCTCCATCTTGTCGGCATCCTCGTAATATTCCGGCAAGCCAAACTTCTGATTGATTTCGTCGTATTCAGCCAACGCATCATAGACGTGCTGCACGCCTTCCATCACATTCTCACGAACGGTCTTCGACTCGTCAAGAGGCGGATCCTGAGGCAGATAGCCCACGCTGTAGCCTGGGCTCCACACAACATTGCCTTGATATTGCTGGTCGAGTCCTGCTATGATTTTCAAAAGGGTGGACTTACCGGCACCATTAAGACCAATAATACCTATCTTTGCACCATAGAAAAAGCTGAGATAGATGTTCTTAAGCACCTGTTTTTGGTTCTGCTGGATGGTCTTACTCACTCCCACCATCGAGAAGATTACTTTCTTGTCATCTACTGTTGCCATAAGTTTTTCTGTTTGCAATTTTTCAAAATAAAATATCGACCTGCAAGCTCTGGAGCGCACAGAAGCCTACTCCTGCTCGTTGCGCTTGTTACGATAGATTAAGATGCCGGCCACAATGAGCACGACAACGAAAAGGATGTTGTACCATTCCATAATTATTACCGTTTTTGAGAGTTAAGAGATTAGAACACAAAGCCAAGATTGATGTAGAAATAGAGCTTCTTCGTCAGATTGCTGTAGCCAATGGAGCCTCCCAGCGGACCGAGTATCATGTTGTAGTAGTAGCTGAGCTGTCCACCCAGCATGGTTCTGTGTTCGAGAAGCTCTGACAGTGCGTTGGCGTCCTGACCGGCAGCAAAGCGAGCCATCACTACATTGTTTTTGGTGATATTGACCTGCACCTGCATCTGTGCAGCCAGCATCTTGTCCCATGCCATCTGCAGATTGCCTACACCAGCGAAGGGCAACTGCTGTTCAAGGTAGTAGTCGAACCACTCGCCTCCCATCATGTTGCTTAAGAGCATAGGCACGTTTTCGCCAAAGAGCAAACGGCCGTAGAGCATGGGCTGAACCGACACGTGACGACTCAGCGGGAACGACATGCGCCACATAGCGCTGTAGTCGCGCAGGCCAGACTTGCCCTTGAGGCTCACGAAATTGTCGGTGACGTAGGCGAAACGGGCCGAGAAGCGGGCACCGCGTGTGGGGAAGAAGTACTCGTTCTCGCTGTTGTAGTCGACTGAGCCATAATAGCTGATGTATCCCTTATCGCTGAGGCTGACATCGGCCACATGTTCCGGCTCCTGGTCGACGAGCATTGAACGATAGTCGTAGTAGTCGCCCTGCGCACCGATGCTCACGCTGAAATTCCTGATGTTAAAGTTCAGCAACGAGAGGTCGAGCGTGTGGCGGTTGTAAGTCATGCTGTATGCCTTGTCGCCATAGTCGAAGATGTCGAGGTCGTTATGGCGGAAGGTGTACGAATAGTTCTGCCGGTAGAAGCTGCGCGGATGCAACGACCAGTCGACACGCCCCATGATGCGCTTACCCAGGCGCATGGTCAGGTCGAGGCTCATCGGCACCTTGGCATGCAGGGGCAACTCGGCGTTGGCCTGCAGGGCCACGGTTTCCTCGGTGTCGAAGCGAAGGCCTACATTCAGTTGGCTCGTCTTCTTCTGTCCGGCCGTAAAGATGACACGGGCTGCCGAATGGTCGGCATTGTTCAGAATCCGAAAGCGGGCCGTCTGATAGAACAGGTCCTGCCGTATGCTGGTGGTAATGATGTCGGCACGGTCATTGTCGATGGAGTCGCCTTCATGCAGATGAAACTTATCGCGGATAAAAGCTTCGTCCCTTTGCGTCATGCCATCGAACACCAATTCGGCTATGCGCACACGACCTGTCGACGGCAGAGGAACCCGAACCGTTGACAGCCGGGTGTGGATCTTGCTCAGCGGACCGAGTTTCTCGCGCAAGGCCACAATCTCGTCCCAATGCTCCATGGCAGCCTCCTCGCCGCGACGTATGAGCGTATCAATGGCCGATGAGGTGAAGCTGGCAGCACTGTAGCCCTCGGTGTTCACACGGATCACGATATTTGTCATCTGCAGGTTGTCGTCGTACTTATTCTTACAGTTCACGTCGACAATCTGTCCAAGTATGCTTGCGGCATGGCTGAGGTCGTCGGCCGTCTTGGGAGGTCCCTGCACGCTGACGCCGATGAGATAGTCGGCTCCCATCTCGCGGGCTATGTCGGCGGGGAAGTTGTTTCGCAGACCGCCGTCAACGAGTACCATGCTGTCCTTTCTAACCGGCGAGAAGGCGCCCGGTATCGACATGCTGGCGCGCATGGCCTGGCTCAGTACGCCCGAGTGGAAGTCGTATTCGGTGTTATCGACGATGTTCGTGGCCACACAAGCGAAGGGTATGGGCAAACGCGAGAAGTCGATAGAGTCGTTGTAAGGAGCGGTGAGCGCATCGAAGAGCGTCATGATATTCTTGCCGAGAATTAAGCCGCCGTCCACCTGCATGTTACGGCCGAAGTTAATGCTTTTCGAGATGACGTAGGTGTTTTGTTTCTTACGTTCGAGTAGGCTTTGGTGGCTCAGGTCCTCGCGGTCAGACAGCACGTACGACCAGTCCTGTGCCCTGACCACCGAGTCGAGACGCTGCGCACGATTGCCACAGGCGTACAGACCGCCGACGATGCTTCCCATCGATGTGCCAGTGATGATGTCGATAGGCATTCCCGCACGCTCAAGAACCTTCAACACACCAATGTGTGCCATTCCCTTGGCACCTCCGCCACTGAGCACGAGTGCTACACGGGGACGCTTTTGTGAAGGTCCTTTCTGAACAGTTGGTTCCTGTGCCAACAGGGTTGCGCTAAAGCAAGAAAGAAGTATGACTGCAAATGTGTGACGGTTTGGCATAAACATGATGAATTATGAGGATTATGGGTGATAAGTGTTTGTCTTGTGCTGGAACAGAGAGGATCAGGTAGTGGCTGACGTGAGTTGGAAAGCCACGCGTTCAGCCCCGTTAGTCAAATAGATGATGCCACAACGACGAAAGCCCAACCGGCCAAGAACGGCTTGCATGGTATGGTTATCAGCATGGGTATCAATACGGATATTGGCGGTCTTGGTGAGTGCGTAGGCCACAACCTGTCGCATCACTCCACGTGCTTTCGCAGATGAGGCTATACGATGTATAACGTAATATGGTTCGTCGTTGAGCCATTCACCATCATCGATGCGTCCATAGGTTGGATCTGGACCTGACATGAGTACGAACGTAGCCAATGGCTCACCATCAGCATCAGACTCAACCATATAGCTGCGTCCACAAGCTATGTCGTTCTCTATCATCTCACGACTAGGATAGCCGTTAACCCACTGATGGGTATTACCTTCAGCTATCATCTTCTGTCGCCCCTGATCAATAAGCTGCAGAATAGTGTCTATGTCACTGGAAATTGATGGTCTAATCATGAATCTCTTTGCTTCAACTTATCATTCTGTTTGCAAAGATACAAAAATAGTATCAATTCCTTTCTTTTTTCCAGTTTTTTATTGAGAAACTAATCTCGCAAAATCGGCATCGTCATGCAACGGGCCCCACCACCTGCACGAGGCAACTCGGAACCGGGGAATACCACAACGAATCGGTCGTAGTCGCCCATGCTGACGCGATCAGCAACAATATCTTCGGCATTAAGCACAGCAAAACCCGCCTTATCCAACGCTTCAACGGTGTGGGTATTACGGCGATAACCCATAACTTTTCCATCGCCAAGGGCAAAGAAGTTGGCACCGCTATGCCATTGCTCACGCAACTGCACCCATGGGTCATTGCCACCACAGAAGACTGGTTCCATGTCCCATCCAAGCAGTTGTAATGCCTCAAGCACGTTTCCCACACGTCGATAACTAATCTTTCCACCGTCGATACTAATAAGCGTAGTATCTTTATCGGCAAACAGTCCTTCTTTCTTCAACATAGGTTCAAAGGCCATGCATTGATGCTGCGAGAGGAAGGTGAAAACCATGTCGAGATGGATAAACGACTCAGGCTGCATGGGCAGTTCCTGTACTATGATATGGAAGTGTTCGCGCTCACGTGCAAACGTCTCAGCGAGATACTGAATACCTAACGGGTTTGTGCGGATGCCCTGACCAAGACACAACACGTCGGGCGATACCACCTGCACGTCACCCCCTTCTGTTCGTGCATCAGCATTCCATTGTGCGGCGTTCAGCGTCTCGACACCAAAGAAATGGCGGAAAATGGAGTCATAGAGGAGCGTTTCGCGTTCGCGGACCTCAAAGCTCATGGAGTTGATGAGCACTCGGTCGTAGACTGTTGACGAAGCATCGCGAGTGAAAAGCAGATTATATAGGGGGTGAAGCAAATAGCGGTTTTGCGAAGTACCATCCCACGAAGGATTCTCGTAGCCTTCAATGAGAACGCGCACCAGTTCGTCGTTATCGAGTTGCATGAACTGCTCGGCCAATGCATAGTCGGCCGGACTCATACCCATGGTACGCCGGCGCCCATCGTGTCTCAGACTTTCATTGACAAGATAGGCTCTGACGCTATTGTCGCGAAGTAATTCCGAAAGGATATCTTTCACGTAGTAAACGTTGGTCCATCGCTCCAGCACACCACAGAAATTGGCATACTCGGCATCGACAGTAGGTTTGTCCAAAATGTCGCTATAAAGGGCGTGCGCAGCATTGAGCGGTGTCATTCGCTCAATCTCTACACCTGGACGTCGCAGCAGCACGGCACGAAGTCGACCGGTTTCAGAGGCTACATTGACTTTACAAGGTTTTGCCGTTTTCATACATCTATGATAACTCTAAACTATCATCTCTAAACTATCAACTCCCAAAGAGTTCCGCTATCATACAGCGCGCACTGCCACCACCAGCTTTTTCAATGGCTGCAATGTCGGGAGCTACAATACGAACATCTTCCTGTAGCAATGCCACCTGTTCGGGCATAAGCGAGGCAAGTGCAGTCTGACTCATAACGAGAAGGTGTTCCCCCTGAGTGTTATGCAACTCGAGCATGTTCCCAGCAAATTGATGCATCTGGGCAAACGTGATAGGCACAACTTGCTTTCCACAGGCGGCAAGGTGCTCCCCGAGTTGATGGCGCTCGACAGCATCTTTTACAGAATCGAGGCACACAATTGCAAAGCGTGTACCAATATGCATTACCACATTAGTGTGGTAGACTGCCATTCCTGCCTCGTCTTCGCTATGGAATAGGAAGTAGTCGTAGCCAAGCCTACGTGCCCATTCATCCATGACATCGGCATCGGTACGTGGAGACACGCATGCAAAGGCCATACGATGCTCACGATCGAGCACCAGCGACCCCGTTCCCTCGAGGCATTTCCCCTGACGTTCCCAATGGGTGAGGTCTACAACAGAAGCAGAATGACCGTACAATGAGGCCAACGTATTGCTTTGAGCTAGCAACTTAGTGCGTTCCAACTGTCTGTTATGGGCAAACATGGGATAGAGCACCAACGTGGGCACTGCATCTTCCCCACTCTCTTCAGCAACATGCGTTGAGAAACAGTTGTTTGGGAAGATGCTATCGGGTGTAAAAGGATTGGGGGTATCCTGAAGCACCTCAACGTCAATGCCATTCCTGCGCAAGAGTTCGACATAGCCATCGAACTCGCTGACGGCCTGCCGTTGCACCTCCAACGCGGCCTCCTGCGATTCGCTTTTCTGTTGAAAGGCATTATTGGCGGCAGTCTCCTCATTGAAGGAAAAGCGCACAGGCCTGACCATTAACACCCTATTTGTGGTCTGACTACTCATCGTTCAATTATCAATTATGCATTGGCCATTTCATCGAACGTGCGGCGAATGATTTCGATGGCTTCGCGCAATTGCTCCTCGTTGATACAGAGAGGCGGGGCAAAGCGAATGATATGGTCATGTGTAGGCTTTGCCAACAGACCGTTCTCCTTCATCTTCAGGCAAATTTCCCAAGCGGTCTTACCACCCACCGGCTTGGTCACGATGGCGTTAAGCAAACCACGTCCACGCACCTGTTCGATAAAGGGCGAATGAATCTTCTTGATTTCATCACGGAAGATCTGTCCCATCTTCTCGGCATTCTCCACCAGATGCTCGTCGCGGACTACCTTCAGCGCCTCAACAGCCACACGTGCAGCCAAGGGGAAACCACCGAAAGTGGATCCGTGCTCGCCAGGCTTGATGTTCAGCATAATGTCGTCGTCGGCCAAACAAGCCGAAACAGGCAGCACACCACCACCAAGTGCCTTGCCAAGAATGACAATGTCGGGACGGATTCCATCGTGCTCACAACAGAGCATGCGACCAGTGCGAGCGATACCCGTCTGCACCTCGTCAGCAATAAACAGTACGTTATGTTCATGGCAGAGGTCAAAGCATTTCTTCAGATAGCCATCGTCAGGAACAAACACACCTGCTTCGCCCTGAATGGGTTCGGCAATGAAAGCACACACCTCGTCGCCAAACTCATCGAGTGCCTCGCGCAGGGCATCTACATTATTATAAGGTACGCGTATAAAACCTGGCGTGAGTGGTCCGTACTGAGCGTAGGAACTGGGATCGTTGCTCATCGTAATGACCGTCACGGTACGCCCATGGAAATTGCCGTCGCAGCAAATAATCTTTATCTTTTCATTGTCGATACCCTTCTTTACGGCTCCCCATCTACGAGCCAGTTTCAAGGCTGTTTCCACACCCTCGGCACCCGTATTCATGGGCAGAATGCGATCATAGCCAAAGAAGTTGTGCATGAACTCTTCGTATTCACAGAGTGCATCGTTATAGAATGCACGTGAGGTAAGGCAGAGCACATCGGCCTGATCCTTCAATGCTTTCACGATGCGAGGATGGCAATGCCCCTGATTGACAGCTGAATAAGATGACAGGAAATCGAAGTAGCGTTTACCTTCTACATCCCACACATAGATGCCTTCGCCTTTGTGGAGTACCACGGGCAGCGGATGGTAATTGTGTGCGCCATATTGTTCTTCAAGATTCATCAATTGCTGGCTCTTGCTCAGCTCGTTAAGGGAGGGATTATTGCTCATGTTTAAGATCGGTTTTAGATAAAACGAATAGTAGATACCGCAAAAATACAAATATTCTTGCAAAAATAATGCAATAATTCCACTAAAAGATGTTAAAGTACAGAAGTTTTACGTCAGTTCTCTCGTGTTTGTTCAGAAGCCGTCTCCACCACGATTGAAGCCACCTCCACCGCGATTGCCACCACGTGGACCATCGCCCCAATTGCCATTACCGCCACGCTCGCGACCTTCACGATTGCCAAAGCCACCACGACCCCTGCGCTCACCGTCGAACTGTCCACCACGACCGCCACCTCCGAAAAGGTTCAGTCTATAGCTCACGTGCAGAATGGCATAGCTCGTGATAGCATTCACCTCACGATCGGTCCAGCCATTGGCGTTCACGGTACGTGAGAAGTTAGTCTGTTCGTGCAGAATGTCGTAGAATTGCAGCATTACTGTGAGTTTTTTGCCACGCAGGAAACTGTGCGAGAGCTGTGCGTTCCAGATGAGTTCATTCGTATTGAGCGACTGGTCGCTATAGCCACGTTTGCTGAACATGTGGATGTCGGTCGACAAAGCACTGCCCCAAGGGAACGTGATGCGCGTGTTGCCACCATAGGAGAAATTCCATGTGGTCAGGTTGCGCGATGCCTGCAGACGATTTTCCGTGTGCGCATAAGTAGTATTTGCATTCAGCGACAGATAGAGCCATTTGTTTCGGAAGCTGAGCGAAGCCGAAGGCGACAGATTCAGCGAGTGCGTCACGTTACGATTGGGTATGGCCGTGCGGTTGAGGTTGACATATCCTACCCGATGGTCATAACTACCGCTGATAGAGCCACTGACATCCCATCGGTTCAACGTGTCAAGGGCTATGTTGAAGGAGATACCCCCGCGTGTGTTCCAGTTGCCGTTGATATTCTCTGGTCGCGTGATACGCCCGCCCGTGTTTTCGTTATAAGTGACTACGTTTCCTACGGAATTGCTGGTGCGCTGGAAGCTAGCGTTTGCGTTGAAACTCCAATGACGCTGCGCCTTGGGCACCGTGTAGCCGAGACTATCAACGACATAGGTTGGCCGGCGTTGCATCTGGAAATTAGTCCCCAGATTGGTGGTGAACGATGGTTTCAGCCCAGGATTACCCATGGTGATGCTCAGTGGATTTGTATCGTCGTAGATGTCTAACAGTTGCGTGATGGAGGGCTGGCTAGTCGAACCTCGGAACGTCACCTGCAGATTGGTCTGCTGGTTGAACCGATAGCGCATATTGAGCGTTGGCGAGATGTTGGTTGTGTGGCGAACGGTATCGACGGGCATGCCCAAATACTGCTGCACGTAGTGCGAGCGTTGCGGCAAGAGCGACACGCCTACGTTCATATTATACTTTTCGCGCACTACACGCAACTGCAAGTCGATGGTCTGTCCATCTTCTGTGCGCTCCGTAAAACGGCTCAATCGTG
>ODAI013197503.1_pt1 | contig 11365 bp, 9 predicted proteins | sample 1539321 | NCBI WGS metagenome assembly ODAI01 (sample SAMN02144231, study PRJEB22623) | gut metagenome | biome: sheep rumen | host: Ovis aries | place: New Zealand
CTCCCCCGCCTCGTCTCCGACACGAATTACGGTCTTTCCGAGGCCCTCGGCCCCGGCTGCGTGCATCTGGGGGTGGGCAACGTGAGCCACGTGGGCGCAATCGGCATTCCCGGCTACGGCTGGAAAGTCAAGATTGTGGACGAGAAGCGGCAGGAAGTTCCCCAGGGCAACGTGGGCGAGCTGGCGGTCTCCGGACCGGGCGTCATGGTCTGCTATTACAAGAATCCGGAGGCGACGGCGGAGGTGCTGGATGCCGACGGCTGGCTCTACACCGGGGATATGGCGCAGGCTGACAAGGACGGCTTTATCTATCTTGTGGACAGAAAGAAGGACGTCATCATCACCGGCGGCGAGAACCTGTACCCCGTGCAGATAGAGGACTACCTGCGCAAGATGGACGCAATCAAGGACGTCGCCGTCATAGGGCTTGCGGACAAGCGTCTCGGCGAGATTGCGGCGGCGGTAATCGAAGTAAAGGAAGGCCGCAGCTGCACCGAGGAGGACGTGAACCAGTTCTGCATGGAGCTGCCCAAGTACAAGCGGCCGCGGAAAATCATATTTGCGCCCGTCCCGCGGAACCCCACCGGCAAAATCGAAAAGCCGAAGCTCCGCGAGAAATACCGGACGGTAGACCCCTTTGCCGGTATGCGGGACGAAAAATAAAGCTGTCCGGAAGCATCTGTTTCCGGGTCGGCAGGCTTAGAAAACACATCTTGCAAGGCTCCGGCCTGGAAAAATGCAGGAGCGGAGGAAGCGCGGTCTTCTTGCAGGACATGCGTAATTTTCAAGGGCGGCCGGAACCAGCAGGCTGTGTTCTGGCGCTGCCCGTTATTCGAGGGAATATATGAGACAACTGATGTTGGGGAACGCTGCGGCTGCGCGCGGACTGTTTGAGGCCGGCTGCGAGCTTGTTTCCAGTTATCCGGGGACTCCCAGTACGGAGATTACCGAGGAAGCCGCCAAATTCAAGGAAATCTACTGCGAGTGGGCGCCGAACGAGAAGGTCGCGCTTGAGACGGCGTTTGGCGCATGCCTTGCCGGCCGCCGCGCGTTCTGCGGCATGAAGCATGTGGGGCTGAACGTCGCCGCCGACCCGCTTTTTACGATGAGCTACACCGGGGTGAACGCCGGGCTGGTGGTCGGTGTCGCGGATGATCCCGGCATGCATTCCAGCCAGAACGAGCAGGACAGCCGCCACCACGCAATCGCTGCGAAACTCCCGATGCTGGAGCCGAGCGATTCCGCGGAGGCGCGCGACTTTGCAAGGCTTGCCTTTGAAATCAGCGAGCGCTTCGATACGCCCGTGCTGTACAAGATGTGCACGCGCGTCGCCCACAGCCAGAGCGTCGTGGAGCCGGGCAATCGCAGTGTCCCGGAGCACAAGGCGTATAAAAAGGACATCTCGAAATATGTCATGGCTCCGGCAAACGCAATCCGCCGCCATCCCTTTGTCGAGCAGCGCATGAAGGATATCGAGGCGTGGTCTGAGACGAGCGGGATAAACCGGGTGGAAGAGGCGGACGGACATTCCGGCTGTGCGTTCCTTGAGAAGAAATTCGGGACGACGCGGGACAAAATCGCCATCATCACCTCCTCGACCTCCTACCAGTATGTGAAGGAGGTGCTCGGCGACAGCGTGAGAATCCTCAAGCTCGGCATGGTGAACCCGCTCCCCGCGGACATGATCCGCAGATTTGCGGCGGGAATGGAGCAGCTGCTCGTCGTCGAGGAGCTTGATCCGGTTATAGAAGGATTCTGCCGCTCGCTGGGGCTGGAGAAAGACGGCGTCGTGATTCACGGAAAGGACATGCTGCCTGTCTGTGGCGAATTCAGCCAGAACATGCTTGCCGCCGCATTCGGGCGCGAGGTTCCGCAGGGAACAAAGCTCGCAGCGAGCATTCCCGTCCGCCCGCCGATTATGTGCGCCGGCTGCCCCCACCGCGGCATGTTCTACGCGCTGAACAAGCTGAAGGTGACGGTCTTCGGCGACATCGGCTGCTATACGCTCGGAAGCGTCGCGCCGCTTTCCGCGATGGACGTGACGCTCTGCATGGGCGCGTCGTTCAGCGGGCTGCACGGCTGGAACAAAGCGGGCGGCGCGGAGAACGAGAAGAAGTCCGTCGCCGTCATCGGCGATTCCACGTTCATGCATTCCGGCATGACCGGGCTTGCCACCATCGCGTACAACCAGTCGAATTCGACGGTTATCGTGCTTGACAACTCCATTACCGGCATGACCGGGCACCAGCAGAACCCGACTACCGGAAAGAATCTCTACGGCGATCCCGCCGGCCGCGTCGATCTGGAGGCGCTTGCGCGCGCGATGGGAATCCGGCGCGTGCGTGTGGTCGATCCCTACGACATCGCTGCGTGCGAGAGCGCCGTCCGCGAGGAGCTTGCCGTCGAGGAGCCGAGCCTTATCATCAGCCGCCGGCCCTGCGCCCTGCTCAAAGAGGTAAAGCACAATCCACCGCTCACGGTGGACGCGGCAAAGTGCAGAAGCTGCCGGATGTGCATGAAAATCGGCTGTCCCGCCATCGCCATGAAGGACGGCAAGGCGAAGATAGATCCGACCCTGTGCGTGGGCTGCGGCGTATGCTCGCAGATGTGCGCGTTCGGGGCGCTGTAAGGAATGACGCTGTCCGGGAACAACACGTTCCGGGCAGGCCGAATGGATGCGGCGCTTTCAAAGCGCTCTTGCTCTTGGAGCTGCCGCGGATGTGCCCGGCGGGCGGAATGCGGGCTGGGGCTGCGCTTGCGGCCGGGCGCCGCCACGCTTTCCGGTCGCATCTGTTGTCTGGGAAACTGATAGAGAGGAGCCTGATATATGGCTGACGTAAAAAATATACTGATTGTAGGTGTGGGCGGGCAGGGGGCGCTGCTTGCCTCCAAGACGCTGGGACAGGTTCTGCTGGACGCAGGATTTGACGTAAAGGTGAGCGAGGTGCACGGCATGAGCCAGCGCGGCGGTTCGGTTGTGACCTATGTGCGCTACGGCGATGCGGTGCGCTCCCCGATTGTCGATAAGGGCGAGGCGGATTTCATCGTGTCCTTTGAGCTGCTGGAGGCGGCGCGTTACACCGAATGGCTCAAGGCTGGAGGGCAGATTGTGGTGAACACCCAGAGAATCGACCCGATGCCGGTGATTACCGGCGCCGCCGAGTACCCTGCCGACCTTGAGAAGACGATGGCGGAAGCCGGCCTGAAGGTCGATGCGCTGGACTGCCTTACGCTCGCCGAACAGGCGGGAACCGCAAAGGCGGTGAACATCGTGCTGATGGGGCGTCTTTCCCGCTACATGGACTTCCCTGTGGACGCGTGGATGGCTGCGATTGAGAAGCTCGTAAAGCCGCAGTTCCTTGAGATGAACAAGAAGGCGTTTCTGTTGGGGCGCGGGGAATAGCGCAGCCTTTGCATGTTCCGGCGGGCTGTTTGCAAAAAGCCTGCCCCGGAAGTCGCCTGACTTCTGGGGCGGCAGCAGGTGTCAGTCGTTGTCGTCCATGTTTCCTTCCGTCAGGAATTTCTGGATTTTTACATGCGGGTCAAGAAGCTTTGAGATGGAGGAGCCTTCGTTTATGGAGCGGATGTAGACCGCAATGTATTTGGTGATGTCGACTTCCCTGTACCATGCCGCCTGACGGACTTCATCCCGGACATACGAGGCGTTCGTTATAAAAATAGCCTCTATCTCCTTGTTCCGGTACGCGTCGTCAAAGGCCTCTGTTCCCTTTGTGAACTGGGCGAACGTGACAATCACGAAAATCCGCCTGGCTCCGTTCTGCCTGCAATATTTTGCCACATCCAGGATTGTGTTCCCGGAGCAGATGATGTCGTCCACCACAAAGATGTCTTTTCCTGCAATCTCCGGCCCGATGTATTTGTGCACCTCCACCTGATAGCTGCCGTCCACGATTTTCCGCGAGGAGCGGCGTTTGTAGAATACGCCCATATCCAGCTGAAGCTCGCTGGTATAGTTGAAGGTGCGGTTCGTTCCGCCCAAATCCGGCGACACGAACAGCGACTGCTGCTCGTTGAATGCGATGTCGGGATAATTCGCCTTGAGTGCCCTGATTGACTGGTAGATGGGCATGAGGTTGTCAAAGCCGGTGAAGGGTATCGCGTTCGCGACCCGGCTGTCGTGGACATCGAAGGCGGTGATGTTCTCCACGCCGAGCGCCTCCAGCTCCCGCAGCGCGAGGGCGCAGTCCAGTGATTCCCGCGTCATGCGCCTGTCCTGCCTGCTCGCATACAGCAGGGGGGATATGAGGTTCAGCCGGTACGCCTTGCCCCCGATGGCGGAAATCATGCGCTTTACATTCTGGAAATGCTCGTCGGGGGACATGTAGTTCGTCTTGTCGTAAATCTGGAAGCTGCACGAATAATTGCCGACATCCATCAGGATAAAGACGTCGCAGCCGCGCACGCTTTCCTGCAGCGTCGCCTTCGCGTCCCCCGTGGAGAAGCGGATGATGTCCGCCTTTATGAGCCTGCACTGCTCGTTGTTGTAGACGTTTTTCAGGTAGTGCATGATTTTTTCAGCCAGCACCTCTGTGCCGCACAAGGGGATTATTGCGATCGGACGGTTCATCGACATCAGCCTGCTCCAGTTGCTCCGGCCGCAAAACGGTCGGCTTCCGGGCTTTGCGGTCAAGGATTCTCTGATAAAAAGTAGCACAAAAAAGCGACATTGAAAAGAGCCCCCGGACTGGGCACGGGAATCGGTTCTGTGTCCGGCGTGCGGAGACGGCGGGCACAAAGCGGCTGCGTGCGGCTCGCTGCGTTGATTCGCGCGGCCGGAGGGGCATGCCGCCCTTTCAGTGCCCGCTGCCGGAGCTGCCCTTCGTCTCTCCCGGCGATTCGTGGAAATACGTGCGGTAGGCGCGGTAGAATGAGGAATAATCTGAGAAGCCCGAGCGCTCGCAGGCATCCTGCGCCGTCGCGCCGTCCCCCAGCAGTTCCCTTGCTGCGACGAGCCGTTTGCGCAGGATGTATTCCCAGGGGGAGGAGCCGACGCCTTTCCTGAAAAGCCGTGAGAACTGCGATGTGCTCAGATTGAAATGTCCGGCAAGATTGCGCACGCTCAGTTCCTCAAAGAGATGGCGGTTGATGTAGCTGACCGCCCGCTCCGGGAATGTCGGTGCTGCCGGTGCCGTCTTGCCCCGCGCGGAAAAAGCCCCGGCAATCATGTAGAGCAGCATTCCGATATGTGTGTGCAGGACGATGTTCCGCTCGCGCGGGGCTGCGGGAGCCGCCATCTCCGCAAAGAGCTGCTCTGCCAGCTTCATGTCCATGTCTCTTCCGGTGAACAGGTTCCCTTTCCCCAGCGGGCGTTCCAGAAACGGCCGCAGCAGCAGGGCGTCCGGGTCTATGCCCGCAAGATATGCCGCAGGAAAATTTGCGGCGTAGCGTTCGTAGCGCGAGCTGCCCAGAATCCGGGCGGCATGGGATTCCGAAGGGCGCATTATCAGCAGGCTGCCTGTGTCCAGCGGGTAGCGTGAGCCTTCCACGAGGTATTCCACGTTCCCGGATATGAAGAGATACACCTCGCAGCGGTTATGGACATGCATTGTATAGTCCGCCTGCTCCGGCCGCCCGTCTACAGCATGGCGGACATATATATCCCCGAAATCGAATTCTTCCAGCATCGCGGCAAGCATAGCACGTCATGCGCGAAATTGCAATATAATTCGCTTTTTTTAGCAATTGTAATGCAAATATGCTCGTGCTAGTATGGGCTTATAGCAAGACGCTTGCAGTGCTTCACAGGCTGGCAAGCGCCTTAAGGAGGCTTTCATGGAGCATACCCTTGCGGCCTTTGCCGACGAGGCGGACGGGATGATTGACGGCCAGATTGCGGCTCTGGTGGAGAACGGGATTTCCCTGCTGGAAATCAGGGGCGTGAACGGTAGGAATATTGCGGATATCGGCGCGGCAGAGGCAAAGGAGCTCTGGCTCCGGCTGGACGACGCGGGAATCAGCGTATGGTCGGTAGGATCCCCGTTCGGCAAAATCGGTATCGGGGATGATTTTGAGCCGCATCTGGAGCAATTCCGCCGTTGCCTTGACACCGCCGGCATCATCGGGGCTCATACGCTCAGGCTTTTCAGCTTCTATGTTCCGGCCGGAAAAGCGGAGGACTGCCGGGGGCAGGTGCTTGAGCGGCTTGCGGCTTTTGCAGGGGCTGCCAGAGGCTATGTGATTACCCTCTGCCACGAGAACGAGAAGGGCATTTTTGGCGACGTCGCCGCGCGCTGCGCGGAAATCCACCGGGAGCTGCCGGAGCTGAAGGCCGTCTTTGACCCGGCAAATTTTGTCCAGTGCGGCCAGGATACCGAAGAGGCGTGGAACGTGCTCGCGCCGTATGTCTGGTACATGCATGTCAAGGACGCGCTGCCTGACGGTCGTGTGGTTCCCGCCGGGGCAGGGGCTGGCAGGCTCCCCTCCCTGCTCAGGCAGTACAAGGGCAGCGTGCTCACGGTGGAGCCGCACCTGGCAGTCTTTGCCGGATTGGAAAAGCTTGAAGGCGGGCGGAAGCCCGCGCTTGCGCCGTACTGCTACCCATCACAGAGGGCGGCGTTCGATGCGGCGGTGGAAGCCCTCAGGGCTTTGCTCAAAGATGCGTAAGGAGGCATAGGATATGGAGAAAATCAGGCTCGGAATCATAGGATTGGGAAATATGGGCAGCGGACATCTGAGGAATGTGCAGGCGGGCAAGTGCCCCTCCGTGGAGCTGAGCTCCGTCTGCGACATAGACCCGGCTCGGCTGGAGGGCATCTCCGGCGTGGCGAAGTTCACCGATGTTGATGCGATGCTCGCGAGCGGCCGTATCGATGCCGCCCTGATTGCCGTCCCGCATTACCTGCATCCGGAGATGGCGATGCGGTGCTTTGCCCGCAAAATCCATGTGCTCACGGAAAAGCCTGCTGGGGTTGCCACGCGGCAGGTACGAGAGATGAACGATGCTGCGGCGCGCTCCGGCGTGAAATTCGGTATCATGTTCAACCAGCGGACGAACCCGCTCTACGCAAAGGCTCGCGAGATTGTGCAGGATGGGCTGCTCGGCCAGCCCAAGCGGCTTGTGTGGATAATCACCAACTGGTACCGCACCCAGGCCTACTACGATTCGGGGACTTGGCGCGCCACGTGGGATGGCGAAGGCGGCGGCGTGCTCTTGAACCAGGCTCCGCATAACCTTGATTTGTGGCAGTGGATTTTCGGGATGCCCCGCCGCGTGCGGGCGTTCTGCAGCGTAGGAAAATACCATCACATTGACGTCGAGGACGATGTGACGATTTTCGGCGAATATGCGAACGGGGCCACCGCAAGCTTCATCACCACGACGGGCGAGGCGCCGGGCACGAACCGCCTTGAGATTTCCGGTGACCGGGGCAAGCTTGTGCTTGAGGACGGCAAGCTTAAATGGTGGAAGCTGGATGTTCCGGAGCGCGAGTTCTGCTTCTCGGCAAAGGAGGGCTTTGTCAGCCCCCGGATGGCGTACGAGGAGTTCTCTGCCGCTGAGCCGGAGGGGCACGCGCTGGTGCTGGAGGCCTTTGCGCAGGCAATCCTCAGCGGTTCCTCCATGATTGCCCGCGGGGAGGAGGGCTTGAATTCGCTCTCTCTTTCGAATGCGGCCTACCTTTCCGCGTGGACGGACGACTGGGCGGATATTCCGGTGGACGAGCAACGCTTTGAGGCATTCCTGGACGGGCTCCGCAGGCAGGAGAGGCTGCATCCGCGAAAAAAATAGTGTCCGCTCACAGGGAAAGCCCCGGTGCGCTCTGTGAGCGGTGGAAAGTCCGATGGTGATAGCTGCCCGCCGTCCCACCCGGTCACGGAAATCAGTTCTGTGTCCGGCGTGCGGAGACGGCGGGCACAAAGCGGCTGCGTGCGGCAGATAAAGCCGCTGCGTGCGCCGTCCCGCCTTTATCCGGCCGCCCCTTTACAGCCCGTACAAAATATGATACTATAAATAGTAGTGCCATTCTCAAAAGCCCGGACGGATTTCTGAGAATGAACAAAATTCATCTGCTCCACGTTCTTCTTCGCCTGATGGCGGACTTTCCTCCTTTCCCTGCAAAGGGGTCTGCGGGCGGTGCACGGAAGCCGGTACACGCAGAGACTCAAAACACATACAGGAAGCGTATATGCCCTTGAAGTATTACCAGAAAGAAAAAGAATGCATGCCGCTGGAGGAACTCAGGAAGCTCCAGGGCGAACGGCTGGCGAAGAATTTCCGCCATGTATACGAGAACGTCGCATACTACCGGGAGCGCTGCGATGCGGCGGGCGTCACGCCGGACGACATCCGCGGGCTGGACGACCTTGACAAGATTCCGTTCACCTGCAAGGACGACCTGCGCCAGACCTATCCCTACGGGCTCTTTGCGGTTCCGATGAAAGACGTGGTGCGCATACACGCGTCCAGCGGCACCACGGGCAAGCAGATTGTGGTAGGTTACACCAAAGACGACCTTGAGATCTGGAACGACTGCACGGCCCGCCAGCTGGTCGCCATTGGCGCGGACGAGAACGATATCGTGCAGGTTGCCTACGGCTACGGGCTTTTTACCGGCGGCTTCGGCGTGCACGGCGGGGCAACAAAGCTCGGCTGCCAGGTCATCCCTATTTCGAGCGGCAACACGCAGCGGCAGATTACTTTTATGCAGGACTTGAAGTCCACGGTGCTCGCCTGTACTCCCAGCTACGCCGCATACCTCGGCGAGACCCTGCACGAGATGGGGCTCAGCCCCGCGGACATCTGCCTGAAGGCGGGCATCTTTGGCGCCGAGCCGTGGACGGAAGAGATGCGGCATGATATAGAGAGGTCGCTCGGCATCAAGGCCTATGACATCTACGGGCTTACCGAAGTGATGGGGCCGGGCGTCGCCTATGAATGCGCGGCCCAGCAGGGCATGCACGTGAACGAGGATCACTTTATCGTGGAGACGATAGACCCTGAGACCGGCCGTCGGCTTCCCGACGGCGAGAAGGGCGAGCTGGTGTTCACGGCGCTTACCAAGCAGGCCTTCCCGCTCATGCGCTTCCGCACAAAGGATATCGGCGTCCTGAACCGCGCGCAGTGCTCATGCGGCCGCACGTTCGTCCGCATGTCCAAGCCCATGGGGCGCACCGACGACATGCTCATTATCCGCGGCGTGAACGTATTCCCCAGCCAGATTGAGGGCGTGCTGCTCCAGAACGGCTATCCGCCGAACTACCAGATTATCGTGGGCCGCGTGAACAACACCGATACCTTCGAGATAAAGGTCGAGATGACGCCGGAGAAATTCAGCGACGTGATTGCGGAGAACAACAAGCAGGAAAAACTGCTGGAGTCCGCGCTGCTGAGCGTGCTCCAGATAAAGGCGAAGGTCACGCTCGTCGCGCCCAAGACAATAGAGCGCTCGGAAGGCAAGGCCAAGAGCGTCATCGACACGCGCAAGCTGCACGACTGAATGGAGCTGTCCGGGAAAGCTGCTTTCCGGGCAGATGTACTGACGGCAAAAAGCAAGGAGGAACAGCAATGACTATTCAGCAGGTTTCGATTTTTCTGGAGAACAAGCCAGAGGCGCTTCTGAAGATAACCGACGTCCTTTCGCGGAACAAGATAAACATGCGGGCGCTCATGCTTGCGGACACCAATGACTTCGGTATCGCCCGCATCATCACCGATACCCCGGAGCATACGGTCGAGGTGCTCAAAGGAAACAACTACATCGTAAAGAGTACCGGCGTCATCGCGCTGGAGATTCCCGACGAGGCCGGCAGCCTGAACAGGATTCTGCGGATTCTGGGCGAGAACGGGCGCAACGTGGAATACATGTACGGCTTTACCGGGAAAAAGACCAATTCCGCCTACATGATACTGCGCTGCACGGACATACCCAAAACCGAGCAGATTCTTGACCAGCACGGCATCCGCTCCATCGGGCAGGAAGAGCTGAAGGAAATCTGAGCTGGGCAAAAATCGCTTCGGACTGCACCGGAATCCCGCCGGGATCAGATGCCGCTCCCGCCGGAACCAGATGCCACTCCCGCCGGAATCAGATGCCACTCCCGCCGGGATCAGATGCCACTCCCGCCGGAATCAGATGCCGCTCCGTGCGTTGCTATTTGGCAATCACAAGTGTCCCTTCGTGGTCGCAGAGGGGCACCTTGCAGATGGGGCAGCCTGTCTCACGCTCGTAGCGATCAACGGCTTGCTCCACTCCGCGCAGCTCGCTTGTGTAGTCGTGCACGAAGATATAGCCGCCTCTGTTCAGGCGGGGGTAAAAGTAACGGAGCCCCTCATAGATGGATTCCTCAAAATCCATGTCGAGGGAGACAAAGGCGAACGTGTCCTCCATGCCTCCGAGCGACTGTGGGAAAAAGCCCTGCTTGATGACGATGTTCTCGATAGAGCGCATCCGCGAGAGCACCGTCCCGATATTCGTCTCTTTGTACGCTTTTACGAAGGCTTCCGTGCAGTTCCCCGACTTCAGCTCCGAAAGCGCCTCGTTCGCATCGAATCCGTCGAATGTATCGAATAAATAAAGTTTCCGCTCTGGGAAAGCGATGTTGATGTACTGCGCGAATTCCCCCCGGAATACACCGGCCTCCGCCACCGCGCCGGGGACTTCCCGCTTGCGGATTTCCTTGACCGCAAGCTCAAAGCTTTTCATCCGCACGTAGTCGGTATCCATATAGCCGCCTGAAACGCCGGAAAGGCAGAGCTCCTCCGTGGGCTCCACCGTGCGTATCACCCTGTAGCGATTCTTGATGCGCTCCGCGTAGGCCGTCCCCACGACCGACTCCACAAAGCGGTAGTCCTTGTTCAGGTCGCTGAGCACGCAGTTCTCGTACAGGAAAATGACCCGCTCCATCGGGATGCCAAGTTCCCTGCACTGCTTCTCAATCTGCTCGCGGAAGAGGTTTGCCACCAGTATTGCGTCGTAGTGCATGGCAGAGAGCTTTTCCGGCTGGACGACGGGCTTTCCCATGTACTCAGCTTTAGCCCGGTCGTTGTCCACAAAGGCCCGTACGTCGGCGAGCGCGACGTGCTTGCCCACAACTTTTCCGGCAAGCCGGCCGGTTCCCCAAATCAGTATATCCATCGTAGAATCTCCTTGTGAACAAACGCCTCGTTCAAGTTCTGTTCACTGTGCCATTCTACCCCCCCCCCTTAAAACAATCTTTAAAATGGACGCTGGCCGCATATTTTTGCTTTCCTGTCTGTTTTGCTCCCGCCGGAAGCAGATGCCATTCCCGCCGGGATCAGATGCCATTCCCGCCGGAATCAGATGCCATTCCCGCCGGAATCAGATGCCATTCCCGCCGGAATCAGATGCCACTCCCGCCGGAATCAGATGCCACTCCCGCCGGAATC
>ODAI012036797.1_pt1 | contig 11364 bp, 9 predicted proteins | sample 1539321 | NCBI WGS metagenome assembly ODAI01 (sample SAMN02144231, study PRJEB22623) | gut metagenome | biome: sheep rumen | host: Ovis aries | place: New Zealand
GCAACTGCTTTTTATAATCGATGACAGCACTCAAAGTCACATGATTGGCTTCGGTGTTTATACGGCCTCGCATGCAGGTAGTCAAACATTCGGGCTGCTCAAAAATCTCCTTCAGCATGAAGTGGGGATAACCACCTTTCTCAATCTGGCCGAGGTTGATGTCAACCGTCTTGATTTCAAGATTCAGTTCATCATTATACATGTTCACAACCTTCAGTTCTTCTCCCCTACGCATCACGGCAATGTTCCCATCATCAAGATACACCACTTGGTCGGTATATTCAACAATAGGACTGGCATCGGAGCCAAGAAAGAACTCGTCGTCTCCAATACCCACTACCAAAGGACTTTGTTTGCGGGCGGCAATAATCTGGTTAGGGTCGCGCTTGTCGAGAATAGCAATGGCATAGGCGCCAATCACTTGATGCAAGGCCAATTGTACAGATGTGAGCAGATCGAGTTTCTTTTTCAGCATGATGTATTCCACCAGCTGAACCATCACTTCTGTATCGGTGTCTGAACGGAACTCCACGCCCTTCTCCTTCAGTTTGTTCTTGATTTCGGCATAGTTCTCAATGATGCCATTATGTATGATGGCCAAATTCTTCGACTCCGAGTAATGAGGATGAGCGTTCAACGAAGACGGCTCACCATGTGTAGCCCATCGTGTATGTGCAATTCCAACGGTACCTGAAACATCCTTGTCAGCACAAAATGCCTCCAAATCGGCAACCTTTCCTTTGGTCTTGAAAACATTCAAGTTTCCCGCCTCACTATGCAAAGCTACACCTGCGCTGTCGTATCCACGATACTCCAAGCGCTTCAGTCCTTTAATCAATATGGGATAGGCATCCCGCTTTCCCAAATATCCTACAATTCCACACATACTGCCAATAGTTTAGTTTTATCCATAAAAAACTGAAAGATGGACGATTCGTCCATCTTTCAATTCAAAATATCTTATTTCTTAGTCTTTCAATATGTTGACGAGCAACGAAGCGACAGAGGTGACAATGCCAACGAATGTGAACCACATGTTTGTTGATGCACCGATGCCTGCACTCTTGGCTTTCACCCTGTTGGGCTGAACATAAATAATGTCGTTCTGTTGCAGATAGTAATAAGGATCGTTCAGAACATTTCCATCATTCAGATTGAAGCGGTGAATGCTCTTTTGTCCTTGCTCGTCCTCACGAATCAGCAACACATTGTCGCGACGTCCCTGAAGTCCAAGGTCGCCAGCTGTAGCAATAGCTTCGATAATGCTCATCTTTTCCGTGGAAACGGGAATCACTCTTGAGCCGATTTCACCAATCACAGTCACACGATAACTTGACATTCGAACCGTAACAATAGGTTTCTCAGCCTCGTTCATGTAAGGCATGATTTTCGAAAGGATCCTGTCCTCGCACTCACGCTTTGTCAAACCCAACACGTGAATCTTACCAACAACGGGAAAGTTGATATAGCCGTCATTATCTACCAGATAGCCCTGCAACATTCCACCACCAGATGAAATCTCACCCGTATTATTCAAAGAACGTGAAACCGTGAGGTTAAACGGACGAGCTGCCTCTTGGTTAACGGTATTCACCGTGATGGTCAACATGTCTTTAGGCATAATCTTGGCATCATACAAGCCACGCGAGTCAGCCAAACTGATATGATCAATATTCTGGAAATAAGGAACTTCCTTACTTCCCATACAACTGTTCATCAAAAACACGAAAGACAATGCTACGATAGGAACTAAAAACTTCTTCATATTCAAATGCATCAATTTTAATTAAAATTTTTGCAAAAGTACTACTATTTTTTCATACAACCAAGAAATCGGATAAAAAATCATTCAAAAAACCAAATTGCCTTGTGTTCACTCAGGCTTTAGCGCTGACTCCAATCCATAACACAGCCCTCTTCTACTTTATTTGAACAGATATTGAGCGAATTCATGTAAAGACTTGCGCCACACTTGCCACTCATGGTCCCCGGGATAGGAGTTAAAGCGCACTTCCACCCCACCTTCTCGCATTTTTTGCACAATGTTACGGGTGTATTCGATGCGCGGGTCCTGTTCGCCGCAAGAGATGAAGAACACGTCGAAATTCTTGTTGAACGTTTTGACATCGCTCAACATACCTGGCACCTCTTTCTCCAAGTCAAAGTTGGAAGCGCCACGAATGCCACCAAACATGCCAGTTGAGAAGACACCAACGTTGGCAAAAGCATCGGGATCGCGCAAGCCAATGTAGAACGACTGGCCACCTCCCATCGAGAGTCCACACATAGCTCTGCTTTTGCGGTCTTTCTTGACACGATAGGTCTTCTCAACGAACGGTATTACATTCTCCAACAGTTCGCTACGGAAGGTCTGCATGCCCTGCCAACTGTAACCACCACCGCCAAAACCACCACTAGACGAACGGACATTACTATTAGAACTCACCACAATCATCGGTACCGCCTTACCTGCAGCAATCAAATTGTCCATGATTTGTGCTGTACGGCCCTGCTCCATCCAACCACGATGGTCCTCACCACCACCATGCTGGATATACACCACAGGGTAGTCTTTCTTGCTCTTATCATAACCAGCTGGCGTATACACCATCAGCGGACGCCAAGACTTTTCCACATTCGAATAATAATAAACGGTGCGCACTTCACCGTGCAGGACATCCTGTACCTCAAAGTCGGCCATACCTTCCTCTGCAATCTCGATGGCACTTGACCATCGACTGCAGCCATAGAACGACCGACTGGCAGGATCTGCCACCGACACGCCATCGATAATGAGCGAATAGTAATGGAAACCAGGCACTTGTGGTTTGGTAGTTACGTGCCACTCACCTCTCTCTCCCTGCTTCTGCATGTCATATTTCGTGCCACCAAGATCCACCTGAACACTCTGTGCTTGCGGGGCGTTGACACGGAACTGGACGCTATTGTCATTGAGTACACGCGGATAAGAATCACGATTGATATTTGTCACAGGTGAGAACGATTTTTCTGGGAAGTTCTCTCTTCGGAATCCTTGTGCTTCAACGTGAATGAAACTGGTGACCAAAAGCACGATGATCAACAAAATGCGGGTTGTTTTCATTGTTGTGATTGTTATGTCTGGTTTTAGAAATGTGGCTTAAAGCCTCTTCATACAAGCCTCAATCCATACGATCGCGATAGTCTTCGTACGTGTATTGGCGGAGCATTTCGAGTTCGCCATCACAATGTACAAGGGCTATAGAGGGATGCCCTATGCCATTGAACATCGTGGTTTTCACGGTTGTATAGTGAAGCATGTCTTCGAAGATGATATTCTCACCGATAGCCAATTCGTGGTCAAATCGCCAATAACCCATATAGTCGCCCGAGAGACAACTATTTCCACCAAGACGGTAAGTAAAAGGAGGAAAGTCATTTGGATTACCAACGAATTCTTCAGCACCTCTCACGGTGGGCATATATGGCATTTCGAGGCAGTCGGGCATATGGCATGTAAAACTGACGTTAACAATAGCGGTGCGAATGTTTTTGTCTTCAACTATGTCAACAACTTGCGCAACCAAAGGTCCTGTCTGCCAAGCAAATGCACTTCCTGGTTCGAGTATCACTTTCAGCCACGGATAGCGTGCACGGAAGTCTTTCAACAAGCGGATGAGAAGTGGAACATCATAGTCGCAACGCGTCATCAAATGGCCACCGCCAAAGTTAATCCATTTCAGTTGAGGGAACCAAGGAGCGAATTTCTCTTCGATATGAGCAAGCGAACGTTGGAACACGTCTGCCCCACTCTCGCAATGGCAATGGCAGTGGAAACCTTCAATGTCGCCCGGCAACGTGGTGGGCATCTTGTCGGCAGAAACGCCAAAGCGAGTACCTGGTGCGCAAGGGTTATAGAGTTCGGTCTCAACTTCCGAATACTCGGGGTTGATACGAATGCCGAAACTCAACGCTGGGTTGGCCTTCCGAGCCGCTTCACGATGACGCTGGTATTGGCTGAGCGAATTGAAAGTGAGGTGGCTCGACATACGGGCGATATCGGCAATTTCGGCATCGGTATATGCGGGCGAATAAGTGTGGGCTGGACTTCCGAACTCTTCAAAGGCCAAACGTGCCTCGAAGAGAGAACTAGCGGTGGTGGAGCGGATATACTCACGGAAGATGGGGAACGTCTTCCACAAGGCATAGGCTTTGAATGCGAGAATAATCTCCACACCAGCCTCATCAGCCACTCTGCTGATGAGCGACAAGTTATGCCGCAAAAGTTTTTCCTCCAGAAGATAGACAGGCTGATGGATTTGCTCGAAAGTCTCAGTATCTATTTTCACGATTCGCTAATTTTAGGAAATTCAGGCGGTTCGTCAATTGTTAATTGCCACAAGTCTACTCCCCTTCCAAATACAGCACACGACTCGACCAGTTGGTCTTCTTTCCCCAATCCACATCATGGGTATAAGGCATTTCAAGGCCGTGATTCATCAAATAGTCCCCGCTGAACGAGCGTCCTTCCACATCGAGCGGACGGTTGTCGATGCGATTGAGCTCGTGCACTTTATACATACGGTTTGCATCAAGGCCAGCCATCTTCACTCGAGGCAAATGCTCGTTCTGGAACTGCTCGGTTTTCCACCAATAGAAAACAGCCTTGTCTTTCGCCTCAGAGACATACATCAGCGAAGCTAAACCTTTGTGCTCATAGGGAGAAAGAAGGCGGTAGATGTCACCAAACTGAACGACGGGACGAATCTGCTTGTATTCGGCAATAGCCTTGCGGCAGAGTTCTTTCTCTTCATCGGTCATGTTCTTGGGTTGAATCTCCATGCCCAACCGTCCGCTCATAGCCACGTCGATGCGCATCTTGAGCGAAGTGGTGCGATAGACGGTGTGGTTAGGAGCCGCAGAGATGTGTGAGGCCATTGCGATGGCGGGGAAGAAATAGCTAGTTCCCCATTGCATATAGATGCGCTGAAGTGCATCCGTATTGTCGCTCACCCAGAACTCGTCAAAGTAAGGAAGCACGCCCCAGTTTGCCCTTCCTCCACCGCTGGCACATGCCTGAATGGTAAGGTCGGGATATTTGGCACGAACACGCTGGCAAACCTTCTCAAATCCGCGATGATACTCGATGTATAGATGGCTCTGGTCTTGCGAGGACAGATATTGCGAACCGTGGTTCATGACAGCCATGTTGGCATCCCACTTGATGTAATCGATTTCGGGATATTTCGTCATCAAGTTGTCCACGATGCTGAACACGAAGTCCTGTACTTTAGGATTCGACAGGTCGAGCACCAACTGAGTACCCCCACGGCCTTGAACAGCATCGCGATTGGGAGCCTTTAAAATCCAGTCGGAATGTTTCTCGTAGAGCTCGCTCACCGAATTGGTCATCTCGGGTTCAATCCAGATGCCGAACTTCACGCCGTTCTTCTTGGCATCGCGCAACAATCCTTCAATTCCTTCAGGAAGTTTCTTGCGGTCTACCACCCAGTCGCCAAGACTCGAATGGTCGTCCTTGCGAGGATATTTGTCGCCAAACCATCCATCGTCCATCACGAAGAGTTCACCACCCATCTGTGCGATGTCGTTCATCATCTGGTCCATCCCCTTCTGGTTGATGTCGAAATAGACACCTTCCCAAGAGTTTAGAAGTACCTTGCGCTCCTTGGTGCCATGTGCCAACTTGTAGAGACGTCCCCATTTGTGGAAGTTGCGCGATGCACCACTCAAGCCCTCTTTCGAGAAAGTAAGTGCCAGAGCGGGCGTGACGAAACGCTCGCCTTTCTTCAGATGGTATTCGGAATTATCCTCGTTGATGCCGGCAAAAAGATAGTGATATTCAGTATCATCTGTTTCGATCTTCAATCGGAAGTTGCCCGAATAACAGAGTGCGGCGCCAATGACATCGCCGGCATTCTCGCGAGGTTTGCCGTCGAGCGAGAGCATCACTTCTGCATGGTCGGTATGTGAGTTGCGCACGCCATCCTTGTTTTTGATAATCAGTTGACCTGGTTCCAACGGCTCCTCGGTCAATCTTCCCTCGTTTGCCCAAGAGCCCCAGAGGTGAGATGCCCAAACTTCACCACGACGAATGGGCAGACAAGCCGAAGCAAAAGTGGTGAGCGTGACGGTTCCCTTTTCGTTGTTGACAATCTCCGTCCAAGTCTCTATCATGTCGACATCGTTGTAGGCGCGGAATTTCACATCAACGGTAATAGGATATTTGGGGTCTTTCAGGTGGATGGTGGTCACGGTTGCAGAGGCTTCTGAGGTCTTATCGACACCTGTTGCCACCAACTCGGTTGACATGTTGCCATCAACGTGACGCATAGCGAGGGCAGCCTCCTTGGGAGCATTCTGACCGTATGCGGGATAGACGTCCATCGTGCCTCCACGCGGCCATTGCAGATGATTAGCATCGGCTTCGCTAAGGCGTTTTCCGAAATAGACATACGACGGATGGCGACCATTGTTCACGTCGACCACAAGCGACATGTTCTTCGTTTGGATGCTTACGGGATCGGCCATCACACACGTGGCCATTGACAACAAGAGTGCCGTCAGGAATGATTTGTTCATGATTTCTAAGTGTAGGGTAATTAGGTGATAGATATTGAATGTTAGGTGATTATTGTCCCAAGAAAGTGCCGTCGTTCTGCAGATAGCCCTTCATATGCCCTTTGGTGGCTTCGAAATAGGGATATTCGTCGCGAAGGGAGATGTCGTCGTAAAGGAAATCGGCCACAATGGTATCATGATAGTCGGGCATCACGAGCCCCATCTTCCCATTCTTCTGGGCGATGATAGGCATCTGTTTGAGGTCGTCAACATAGACGTAGCACGTGCGAAGGAAATCATATGACGGCGAAAGGAGCACACGCCCCTGATGGTCTTTGATGCCAAACTTGCCATCTTGCTCGAACACCTCGTGGAACTGGATGTATTTCTCCTTAATGCGGTTCAGGTAATACACCATGCGACGCTTGTCGTTCACCAGTTTCAAAAGGTAGTTGAACGTATCGCAATAGTTGGCCATAGCCCGAGCAAGCACAATCTTGAAGTCGAGCCCCGAGATGGCTTTGCGGTTCAGGTCGATATAGCGTGCGATGGCTTCCTCGCGTTGTGGAATGGTGAGTGTGGAGAGTTGCTCCTCAAACCTTAACATCATCTGCTTACTGCCGTGCATGGCCTTGATATAGCGATGAATCTGACGACCCATCTCATCGCAGACGAACTTGTCAATCTGGCGCTCTTCAATAGGGTCGGTCCATTCCGTATCGAAATTCTCTAATGTTATTTGTTTCATGATATATGCCTTTCTTTTCCGCAAAGTTACTGCTTTTCGTCGAGAAACGAGAAAGGAGTGTTGAATTTTTCTCACATGAGCGTTAAAAAAAACTAACAAAACATTTTGCCGTCTTCGGAAGAAAGTGTAATTTTGTGGTGTTAGAGAGGCATGAGATATGAACAAGAGGAATGCAAAACGAATGAGATGGGCATTGGCAATTGTTGCCATTGTCCTTTTCACCTTATTATTTTATATAGCCCGACACCCTTCTGCCAATCAAGTGGAAAAGGCAAAGGTTGTTGTGGAGGTGCGCCAATATTGGACGATTGGCGTCGGTGGGGTTCCTATGCTTTATTTCTCGCAATTCTCCCCTGAAGGCGAATGCCAAGAAATCGCTCTCGACGCCGACTCGGTGAAACCTTCCACACATCTCACATCTGCCGCTTGGATTCACACGTTGCCTCTGATAACTTGGAGTCGCGGACGATTGGCCACACGCGACACGATGAACTACAACTTCAATCCCGACGCCACGGGCTTGGTGAAAAACGAAATCTTACGCATCGACTCGGCGCTAAAAGCCATGCATGAAGAAGACGGAGAATTGCGCTACTACATGCGTGTACACAACGTTCAAGACGAGGGCTACAACATGATTGCCGACTATCACACCCGACTTAGCAAGCAAATCAACATCTACCAGCAAGCGCTCGACACTTTGCGCACCATCCGTCAAGAAGCAAGACCCACGCTCCATCTGGTTTCCGAGTATTATGCCTTGCTAACCGACTCGGCGGGGAACACCCGAGCGGAGCCTTGCAAGGTGTCGGCAACGAAAAACGGAAACATCAGGTTGCAATTGACAAACCGCCGGTTGCCCGAAAAAGCGGGAAGCATCTGGAGATGGGCACCTGCCATCGATTCCATCGTGAGCAAAGACTTGTTGCCCAAACTACCCCAAGGAACTCCACAAGAGGGCGTACATGCCTACAAAGCACCCGACGGCTCCTACTATGAGGGTGATTGGGAAGGCGGAAAACGCAATGGATTCGGATTCCTTATCCAAGGAGGGAAAATGCGTGTGGGCGAATGGAAAGACGATGTCTTCCAAGGCGAACGACTCACCTACACCACCCAACGCATCTATGGCATAGACATCTCGAAATACCAGCACGAGATTGGGAAACGAAAATATGGAATACAATGGAACCGATTGCGTATCAGCCACTTAGGAACTATCAGCAAGAAACGCATAGACGGAAACGTGGACTACCCCATCTCGTTTGTTTACATCAAGTCGACCGAAGGAACAACCATCCGCAACGCCTATTTCGCCAGCGACTACGCTCAAGCACGAAAAAACGGGATACGCACGGGTGCCTACCACTTCTTCTCCATCCGAACCAGCGGACAGGCTCAGGCGCAATATTTCATCAGGAACACCCGATTCAATAAAGGCGACCTTCCACCCGTGCTCGACGTGGAACCCACCAACGCGCAGATACGCCAAATGGGTGGCGACTCCATTCTCTTCAGCCACATTCGCACGTGGATGAAAACGGTAGAGCAACATGTGGGTGTGCGACCCATCCTTTATGTCAACCAGATGTTCGTGAACAACCACCTCACCGAAGCCCCCGACATCAAACGCGACTACGACGTGTGGATTGCGCGATATGGCGAATACAAGCCCGACGTGAAGCTTTCCATCTGGCAACTATGCCCCGACGGACTTGTGACTGGCATCCACGGGCATGTGGACATCAACGTCTTCAACGGCTATCAGAATGCCTTCGACGAGTTTCTTGAAACGAGTACGATACCATAGACGCTCCGTCTTCATCACAAAAATTGCGGTACATAAACTTGCCAGAATCAAATCTTTTCACTAACTTTGCAAACATACCAAAACATTTATCACTAACAAAACATCAAACAACATGAAAAAGAACCTGTTTTTTTGCATCCTCATGATGCTCGTCTGCCTCTGCCCGCAAGAGGTTTTGGCACAATCCTCAAAGGGAGTACACATGTCGCTCACGGGGAAAATTGGAGACTCGGAGGGTTATCTGAGCATGAACGGCTTGAACGGAACTTATAGCTACGACCTGCCCAACGGAAAAGTGGAGCGCCGACTTGAATTCGTTTCCTACGACAAGAAGACCAAACGCCTCATCCTCAAAGCCAAAGACAAGAAAGGCAAGTATATAGGTCAGTTCAGCGGCATTTACAAATCGGAGAAGTACACCGAAGACGGAGAGCAACTCCAATACGACAAGTATAAAGGTATTTTCACCAACTACAAGGGCGTGAAAATCGATTTCGACCTCTATATGGATTGAGTCCCCGGCTTGCGATTCAAAATCGGCTTTTGTCACATGTATCGTCTGAGGGTGTCAGGTGTGGCATGTAAGCCCCTCAGGTGTATCACCTAAGCGCCTTAGGTGTTATGTGTGACGGCCTCAGATGCGGCAAGAGAGCAACAAAGAATAAAACATGAAAATCCCCGCTATGCTTTTGTGCTTAGCGGGGATTTCCGTATGGTAACAATCAACCGATTTTACTTGTTCACTTGGAACTTGGTGTCGCCAGTTGCAAAGAATGCGTTGATTTGCTTGGCGGCGGCAATACCGGCGTTGATATTAGCCTCAGCAGTCTGAGCACCCATCTTCTTGGGAGTAGAGAAATAACGTCCCTCGAACTTCTGGAACTCGTCGTTGGCATCGGGCATGATGTCGGTAACGAACTTCAAGTCTTCGCGCTCAGCCATCAGTTTGATCAGCTCGGGCTCGTTGATGACTTCCTTGCGGGCGGTGTTCACGAGGATACCACCCTTCTTCATCTTGCCCACGAGAGCATAATTGATGCTCTGCTTGGTTTCGGGAGTAGCGGGGATGTGGAGCGAAACAACATCACAAGTCTCGAAAAGCGCATCCTGATTTTCCACAGCATGTACGCCGGCAGCCTCAATCACCTCAGCAGGGCAATAAGCATCGTAGGCATAAACGTCCATTCCGAAGCCTTTTGCGATGCGAGCCACATTGCGGCCAACGTTTCCAAAAGCGAGAATACCGAGTTTCTTACCCAGCAACTCGCTTCCGCTCTTGCCATTATAGAAACCGCGAACAGCCATCACAAGCAATCCGAATACCAACTCGGCAACGGCATTTGCATTTTGTCCGGGAGTGTTCTCGGCCACCACGTTGTGAGCGGTAGCAGCAGCCAGGTCGATATTGTCGTAACCAGCTCCGGCGCGAACAACAATCTTCAATTGCTTGGCAGCGTCGAGCACTTCGGCATCAACTTTGTCTGAACGGATGATGAGCGCGTCAGCATCCTTCACGGCGTCCAAAAGCTGAGCCTTCTCAGTATATTTCTCGAGCAGCGCGAGCTCGTTGCCTGCTCCCTCAACTTCTTTGCGAATGCCCTCGACAGCAGCGGCTGCGAAAGGCTTTTCTGTTGCTACAAGAATCTTCATGTTCTTCTATTTTACTGCAATAATAATATTAATAATAAGCCAAATGCTAATCAGTAACGGAAGTATTGTAAAGAATACATAATGAAGCACATTCCCCCACTTCTCTCCAAACAGTCTTTTCGTCAGATTCAACGTCAAAAGGTATTTCCCTTTGCCAGCCAGTTTCATGATGAGTGTGAACAAACCATAAACCAGAGCCACTAAAGCAATACCCGCCAAGAGTATCAGTAAGAGGAATGGTATCAGCATATTAATGCTTAGCCTCGAACTCCTTCATGCAAGCCACAAGAGCGTTCACCCCCTCAATGGTCTGGGCATTGTAGCAAGAAGCACGGAATCCGCCAACCGAACGGTGGCCCTTCACACCAACCATTCCCTTAGAGACGGCGAAGTCGAGGAATTCTTTTTCAAGTTCCTTGTACTCGGGAGCCATCACGAAGCAGAGGTTCATGAGTGAGCGGTCTTCTTCCTTAGCGGTACCTACGAACATCTTGTTGCGGTCAATCTCGCCATAGACAATCTCAGCACGCTGCTTAGCCAACTTATCCATAGCCTCAACACCACCCTGCTTCTTAATCCAGCGGAGGTTCTCGAGAGC
>ODAI013709839.1_pt1 | contig 11364 bp, 11 predicted proteins | sample 1539321 | NCBI WGS metagenome assembly ODAI01 (sample SAMN02144231, study PRJEB22623) | gut metagenome | biome: sheep rumen | host: Ovis aries | place: New Zealand
CTCTTGACCGTTTCAAGTGTAAGCGGCTCAATATATATCTTGTCTGCCATTGCGTTGTCGGTCATTATGGTAGCGGGGTTAGAGTTGATGAGAATGACCTCAAGACCCTGCTGCTTCAGCGCACGGCAAGCCTGTGTTCCCGCGTAGTCGAACTCGGCTGCCTGACCTATAACGATCGGGCCCGAACCTATCACAAGAACGCGCTTAATATCTTTATTCAAAGGCATCTTATCATATCCTTTCCTTACTTCATCACTTATTCTTATCGATCATTGCTATGAACTCATCGAACAGGAAGTCCGTATCTCTCGGGCCGCCGCAGGCCTCCGGGTGAAACTGCACGGAAAATGCAGGCTCATCGAGATATCTTACTCCCTCGCAGGTGCCGTCATTGGCATTGAGGTAAAGCGGCTTTGCGTTCTCCGGCAGAGAGTCGTTGTCAACGGCATAGCCGTGGTTCTGAGAGGTGATATATACTCTTCCCGTCTCGGTGTTCTCGGCAGGCTGGTTAGCACCTCTGTGACCGTACTTCAGCTTTGAAGTAGTAGCTCCGTGAGCAAGCGCCAGCAGCTGATGCCCGAGACAGATGCCGAAGGTGGGTATCTTCTTTTCAACAAGCTTTTTAAGCTCTGCGATTATCTCAACGTTCTCGGCAGGGTCTCCGGGGCCGTTTGAGAGCATTATGCCGTCAGGCTCAAGCTCGATCACTCTCTCGGCGCTCGTATAAGCCGGCACGACCGTTACCTCGCTGCCGCGCTTCACAAGCTCACGCCCGATGTTGTGCTTTGCACCGAAATCGTAAAGCACTATTTTTCTCTTTATCTCGCCCTCAGGTCTGAAGGTCTGCTCCTTGTCGCAGGTGGTGTTCTTTACAGCGTCTTTGATCTCATAGTGCCTCAGATCCGTAAGGCCGAAGCTTGAACCCTCGGGAACTATCTTTCCGTTCATAACACCGTACTCACGCACTATCTTGGTGAGGTGTCTGGTGTCTATGCCGTAAAGGCCTACGATATTATGCTTCTTTAAAAAAGTGTCAAGATCACCCTCACAACGGAAGTTGCTGGGCTCTTGACACCAATCTCTGACAATATAACCTCTGACATGAGGACATTCGCTTTCAAAATCTTCGGGAATGATACCGTAATTTCCGATAAGAGGGAAAGTCTGAACAACGATCTGACCGTAATAGCTAGGATCGGTGAGCGTTTCAAGATAGCCCGTCATTGCTGTGGTAAAAACTATCTCTCCGATAGTCTCACCGGCCGCACCAAAGCTCTTGCCCTCGAAAATCGTACCATTTTCCAGTATAAGGTATGCTTTCTGCACCTTAAGCTCCTCCTTTTACAATAATAACGTCCGGCCGACTGTGCCGCCTTGCACACTCCGCCAAGCATAATTCAGCATTCTTATTATAACACAAATGCCCCTTTTTGTAAAGCGCTTTTCACACTTTTTTTAGATTTAAGATCACATTGCGGTATAGCGCGGAGCGTTTGATTTTAAGGGTGAAATTTCGGACTTGTTTTTTCAAATCTTGACTTTCAGGCGGCAGTGTGCTATAATTTCTCTCCGAAGGGAGACCGATAAAATGAAAAGATACTTGATAATTATGAGCTTCTGCTGTGCGCTGTTATGCTCCTGTGCGGCAGAGGGCTCTTCGATATCTAAAAGTGAAGTAACGGCCACTAAGACGGAGACTGCCGCAACTGCGCAGACAACGACGACGGCCGCCGAGACCACCGTGACTACCACAACAGCGGAGACCACCGTTACCACCGAGGACGACATCTTCGCTGAGCCGGAGCCGATAAGCGGCGGGCACGAGATAATAGCTGAGGTGGACGGTAACAGCTACGCAAAGTTTTCGGGGAAGCTGACCGTCGGGGGGAAGGAGTCTTCCCTTGCAGATGTTGTGATACAGCGCGAGAACTACACTCACCGCGGCGATGACACTGTTGAGGTGCAGTATTACATACCCTATGACAGGCTCGGTGAGCTTGGGGCAAGGGGGCTCAGCAAGAGCGGAAGTGTAGTGAATTTCTCGACCGACAGCGCCTATGTGCAGATAACTGACGGCGAGCTCATCGTGACGGATAATGCGTCGGGCGAGAGCGATTTCGGCCTTTGCGGAAACATTGAGGTGAACGGGGTCTTCTATGTGGGGCTCAAAAACCTCGTGCCGCTTTTCGGCGGCAAGGTGACCGAGTACACCGAGGACAGCTCGTCTTATCTGATCTGCTGTGATTTTGAGCTGTGAAAAAAAGACCGCTCCTATGAGCGATACTCATATAACAGCTTTGTGCGAACTTATTGAGGGAAACCCTTTTGAAAAAGGGTTATCCCTCAAACTCCCTTCCTAAAACTTCTAATTATTTTTTGCAACGGGATAACAAACGAGGAGAAAGAGCAGTATCTTTCTCCTCGTGCTTTTTTATGAAAAGATGTTATCCCTTTGCAAAAAATCGCTAAAAGTCTTTGGAAAGGGGGTCTGGGGGAATAACCTTTCTTCAGAAAGGTTTTCTCCCAGCAGGTTCGCACAAAGCTGCTAAATAAGTGTCACTCATCGGGAGACGGTCTTTTTCTTCCTCAGCTCGTCCCTCAGGCCTTGAAGTATCAGCTCACGCGCCCTGACAGCTTCGGCTTTTTCGAGGGGCGGCGTGTCGCCCAGTGGGTATTCTATCCCGAGCTCATCATACTTTGCCCTGCCCATTGTATGATAGGGCAGAACGTCAAGCGCCCTGAGCGTTTTAAGGTGCGCCAGAAAGCCGCCCAGCCGTCTCAGGTCTTCCTCATTGTCCGTCAGATGAGGGACAACTACGTGCCTTATCCAGAGGTCTGTGCCCTGAGCGCTTATGAACTTAGCGAACGACAGGATATTGTCGTTATAATGGCCGGTGAGCTTTTTGTGCTTATCCCGGTCTATGTGCTTGATATCGAGCATAACAAGGTCTGTATATTTCATCAGCTGTACAAATTTTTGTACAGCTTTTTCGTTATCGGGTTCAAAGGTGACGCCGCTTGTATCAAGGCAGGTGTGAATGCCTTTAGCTTTTGCCTTTTGAAAAAGGTCTGTCACAAAGACTGCCTGCAAGAGGGGTTCTCCGCCGGTGCAGGTGATACCGCCGCCTTTCATAAATTCCCTGACGGAGTCATACTGCGCGAGCAGCTCCTCGGCAGTCATCTGAGTTCCCTTTCGGGGCTCCCAGGTATCGGGGTTATGGCAGTAGAGGCAGCGCATAGGGCAGCCCTGCAAAAACACGACAAATCTGATACCCGGGCCGTCCACGGTGCCAAAGGTCTCAACGGAGTGGATATATCCGGTCACAAGCGCGCCCCCTTTCACGTTTCATTTAGATAAGTATAGCATTTTTTTGGTTAAAAGTAAAGAGGTGCTCGCCGCACGGCTGAGCACACGCCCCCAAACCCCGCTCTTGACAGTCAGGAGGTCTGGCAGTGCCAGAGCTGCGGCAATTATCACGCAGCGGTGCAATGAATTACTCACTACCTGTATTAGACTTATTCTTCTCAAAGAAGTATGTTGAGTTTTCCCACCACCTGCTCTCACTAAAAGGCTCCCTCCTCACGCACCCCACAAGGGGGGTGCATTCCTCGGTCGCTGCGAGAAGTGAGTGGTTTTAACGGCAACAGCGGTCGCCTGTCAAGGGCGAGAGCCCTGCAAACGGCAATACCGTCCCCAGCGGGACGGCTAGACGTTTGCACTTTAGTGGTGGGGCTGCGTGAGGTTTTAAACTCTTTTGTGAGCATCTCTGTTTGAGTACTTCGCTGATTATCACAGTGGTTTTGAGAACCACTACCCAACCTCTCGGCGAGAGCAGATGCCGCTCCGCAGGAGTGGCTGAATGGTCTCGCTTTTAAAAGAAGCAGGCAGTTGTTTCCTAGAACTCTTGAGTTTTTTGTCAGCCGCGTGCACAAAGCACAACTCTGTGCTAATCTCCGCGCAGCGACATTCCCGACAAAGGCAGGCTGTAAGCCTGTCTGCGAAGGGAATGCTTGATTTTAAAGCAGTGTCACCCTCACAATAATAGTAGGTATTCTTCCACATAGGATAAAAGCCGTTCTTTCTTTCCGCCCACACACGGAGGTTTTGAGAACCACTCTCAAACCTCGGCGAGAGCAGATGCCGCTCCGCAGGAGTGGCTGAATGGTCTCGCTTGAAAAGAGTGCGCGGTGCTGAAATCACCTACTACATTTGTTAAAAAGAGTTTTTCTCAACTCGGTCAGTATAATAAAGAGTTTTATAAAAAAGAGCCCGTTATCGTCGGGCTCATTTATCTGCGTTATCTATTTCTCGTTCTATCTCGTAAACTATGTCGCTCATATTAACTCCGAGCGCTTTTGATAATTTATATAATGTATCAAGAGTAGGACGGCGCTCTCCCCTTTCGATCGCGCTGAGATGTGTTCTGCCAATATCGGCCAGACCGCTCAGCACCTCCTGAGATAAGCGTCTCCACTTGCGGTATCTGCATATTACTCTTCCAACTGCAACAGGATCAAGTGTATCATTGTTCATAATATCACCTCAGTGATATTTTACGCTACTCTGACCGAATTATTGTATACAAATGTTGACAATTTGACCGAACTGTGGTATAATTCGGTTGAAATGAACACTTATGTGTACAAATACAACTTCGGAGGTAATAGTATGAAAAGACTAAAAAATGCAGGAGACCTTTTGCAGACCGTCGCAACTGTACTTACTCTGCTCGGCACTATCATAATCGTTGCACTGAACGTTATCTGCCTTTCAAAATTTGACGAATACGGTTACGCCCGTTTCAATGACACAGACGGCAGGATAATCGTTCAGGAAATTGAAGACAGCCGCGAGCTGAAAACCGTTCTCAATTATTTCACCGATGAGCAGACATCTGCGGAGACCCACCTGAGAGCACAGATCATATTGCTGATGATCGTATCTCTTTTTAAATTCTGGTTCGTGATGCTTCTGCTCTATGCTTTCGGAGAGCTTTGTGAAAACGTATATGACCTCAACCACAGCTCACGGGTAACTTTCTACAATGAGTTTGAACGGTATAAATCAGGCGACAAGACCGACCCGAAATTAGAAAGAGCCCTCACCCACAACCCCGCTCTTGACAGTCAGGAGGTCTGGCAGTGCCAGAGCTGCGGCAAGATAAACATTCACTCCAGCCAGAAATGTGTTGACTGCGGCCGCGCAAGATAAAACGATAAGCACCCTGTTACGCGAAAAGCCGCGCGGACAGGGTGCTTGATTATTTATAAGCTGTCATGAAATGTCCTCGAGATAACATCGTCCTGCTGCTCTTTGGTGAGCTTTATAAAGTTCACCGCATAGCCCGATACCCTGATCGTCAGCTGAGGATATTTTTCAGGGTGCTTCTGTGCGTCAAGCAACGTCTCTCTGTTGAGGACATTTACGTTCAGGTGGTGTCCTCCCTTTTCGGCATAGCCGTCAAGCAGCCCGATAAGGTTCTCGACCTGTGCATCATTCGGTTCAATATTTGCCATACTATTCGTCCTCCGTTTCATCTATCGCCTTTTCGTTCGGCTGAGCGCAGGCTCCCTTTCCGGGGGTGCAGTCAGCCGAGCTGTACCTGTTTACTGTTATGCCCTCGGCAGTCTCGTCAAGTGACACTGTAAGGTGCCCGCTGCCCGAGGCTATGAGCTTATCTATCATCTCAACGAGCTCATCTGCCTGAGAGTTATCATCGTCCTTCGATACGTTATACCCCATCTTCAAGCTCCCTTGCTATGCTCTCGATGTCAATATCCCCTGCAAAGACCTCATCGTCCTTTCCGAGTGCGCCCGGGATAACGGTGAACGTGTTCGAGATGCCGTCCTGTGCGTGTCTGAACGGCAGCTTTGCAACTGATGAAAGCGACGCCGCTGCACCGTGGGTGTCTCTGCCGTGCATGGGGTTTGCGCCGGGGGCAAGGGGCACGCCTATCTTTCTGCCGTCAGGGGTCGAGCCGGTCTTCTTGCCGTAAACGACATTTGATGTGATAGTCAGTATCGACATTGTAGGTATGCCGCCGCGGTAGGTGTGGTGCTTTCTGATCTTGTTCATAAAGCGCTTTACTATATCAACAGCGATCTTATCAACTCTGTCATCGTTATTGCCGTACTTCGGGAAGTCTCCCTCAACGATGTAATCTACCACCACATTTCTTGCAACGTCAACTACCTCGCCCTTTTTGTTCCTTATCTGTATATCCTTGCGCACGGGCTTTACCTTAGCATACTTTATCGCAGAAAGCGAATCCGCAACTACTGAAAGGCCTGCTATACCCGTTGCAAAATACCTCTTTACGTCCCTGTCGTGCAGAGCCATCTGCAGGCGCTCATAGCTGTACTTGTCATGCATATAGTGGATAACGTTGAGCGTGTTCACATAAAGCCCTGCCAGCCACTCCATCATATCGTCATACTTGCTCATCACGTCGTCAAAGTCAAGGTACTCTCCGTCAACAGGCCTGTACTTAGGCCCCACCTGCAAGCCCAGTCTCTCGTCAACACCGCCGTTTATAGCGTAGAGCAGGCACTTTGCAAGGTTAGCTCTCGCACCGAAGAACTGCATCTCCTTGCCGACTACCATTGAAGACACACAGCAGGCTATCGCATAGTCATCGCCGTGGGTAACTCTCATAAGGTCATCGTTCTCATACTGTATGGCCGAGCTCTTTATCGACATCTTAGCGCAGAACTTCTTGAAATTATGAGGAAGCTTCGTTGACCAGAGCACCGTCATATTCGGTTCGGGTGCAGGGCCGAGATTATTGAGCGTATTAAGATATCTGAACGAGGTCTTTGTCACCATAGGCACACCGTCTATCGACACGCCGCCTATCGACTCCGTCACCCAGGTAGGGTCGCCTGAGAACAGCGAATTATACTCGGGCGTTCTTGCAAACTTCACAAGTCTCAGCTTCATAATAAAGTGGTCAATAAGCTCCTGAGCCTCGGCCTCGGTGAGGATACCCCTGTCCATATCCCTCTTGATATAGATATCAATGAACGTTGAGGTCCTTCCGAGCGACATAGCGGCGCCGTTTTGTTCCTTGACCGCCGCAAGATAGCCGAAATAGAGCCACTGGATAGCTTCCTTCGCATTCTTTGCAGGGCGCGAAATATCATACCCGTAGATAGCGCCGAGCTGCTTTAGCTCACCCAGAGCCCTGATCTGTTCCGCAAGCTCTTCTCTGAGCCTTATGTTTTCAGAGGTCATTCTCACCAGCGAATTTGCCAGCTGATACTTCTTGTCCTCAATAAGGTAATCAACGCCGTAAAGCGCGACCCGCCTGTAGTCGCCTATTATCCTTCCTCTTCCGTATGCATCGGGAAGTCCCGTCAGGATAGCTGCGTGCCTTGCAAGCCTCATCTCGGGAGTATAAGCGTCAAACACGCCCTGATTGTGGGTCTTTCTGTATTTTGTGAATATCTCAACTACCTCATCATCGACCTTGTAGCCGTACTGCTCACAGGCAGCCTGTGCCATTCTGAGACCTCCGAAGGGCTGCAGCGAGCGCTTTAACGGCTTGTCCGTCTGAAGGCCTACTATCTGCTCGAGATCCTTATCTATATATCCTGCCCCGTGAGAGGTGATCGTCGATATGATCTTCGTGTCCATATCGAGCACGCCGCCGGCTTCCCTTTCCTGCCGTGAAAGCTCACACACCTGCTCCCAGAGCTTTCTGGTCGCCTCGGTAGGCCCTTCGAGAAACGACTCGTCACCCTCATAAAGGGTATAGTTTTTCTGAATGAAGTCACGCGGAATCACCGCAGTGTTCGACCATTTACCGGGCTTGAAGCCTTCCCATTCCTCAAAAAAAACTCTTTCCATAGCTTTTACTCCAGTCTATCTATAACATAAAACATAGTTTTTATACAAGGTTTTATTTAAGGCCTCTCAACTTAAGCCCTCTCAACTTTAAGCAGGTTCGTCGTACCGCTCATTCCGAGAGGCACACCTGCAGTGATAACAACAAGGTCTCCCTTTTTGAGATAGCCCTTTGCGAGCGAAACCTCGAGCGCGTGCCTGATAAGGTCGTCCGTATTGGTCTTCTCCTCTATCACTCCTGACTTTATCCCCCACGACAGATTGAGCTGATGACAGGTCGTCTCATCAGGGGTGAGGGCTATTATCGGGCAGTTAGGCCTGAACTTTGAGAGCGTTCTCGCAGTTGTGCCGCCCTTTGTCACCGTCAGTATAGCTGCCGCATCAAGGTCATGCGCTGTGGTCACCGTCGCATGGGAAATAGCGTCAGTGATGGACGGATCAACGGCATCGGGGCGCTTTTTGAACCTGCCAATATAGTCTATATCCTTCTCCGTTGTCTCCGCGATAAGGCTCATCGTCTTTACCGCCTCAACGGGGTATTTTCCGGCAGCCGTCTCACCTGAGAGCATTATCGCCGAGGAGCCGTCATATATCGCATTGGCAACGTCTGTGATCTCGGCTCTGGTGGGTCTTGCGTGTGTCATCATCGACTCCAGCATCTGTGTGGCAGTGATAACGTTCTTGCCGGCATTGTAGGCCTTTGTGATAAGCTCCTTCTGTATAGCCGGTATCTGCTCGAACGGTATCTCAACGCCCATATCTCCCCTTGCGACCATTATACCGTCGGCAGCTTCAAGGATCTCGTCGATATTTGAAACGCCCTGCGCATTCTCGATCTTTGCGATTATCCTGGGGTTGAACCAGCCGAGGCTCTGGGTGAACTTTCTCAGATAGATCACATCGGCACCCGTTCTTACGAATGAAGCCGCGATGTAATCAAATCCCATTTTCGCACCGAACTCCAGATCCGACATATCGGCATCTGAGATATAAGGCATCGAAAGGTTCACATCGGGCACGTTTATGCCCTTCCTGTCAGACACCTTTCCTCCCCTGATAACAACGCACTCTATATCGGTGCCCGTTATCTTCTCGGCTCTGAGCTCTATGGCACCGTCGTCAATAAGTATCCTCGTTCCCACGGATACGTCCTTCGGGAAATTCTTGAACGTGATCGAGGACTTCTCTTTCGTTCCCTCAATATCAGCGGTAGTGAGAGTAAAGGTCTGTCCGTCCTCAAGTATCACAGGCTCATGATCCTTAAAGCAGCCGAGCCTTACCTCAGGGCCTTTTGTATCGAGCAGCGTCGCGATATTGAGCCCAAGCTCCTCTCTCAGACGGCATACGGTCTCAAAGCGCTGTCTGTGCACCTCATGCTCCGAATGTGAAAAGTTGAACCTCGCAACGTCCATACCGTTGAGCATAAGCTCACGCAGCACGTTCTCGTCATCGGTAGACGGACCTATCGTGCAGACGATCTTAGTTTTTTTCATCTATAAACACTCCCAGTACTATTATAACATATATTACTGCTATTATACAACATATTGTGTGTTTCGTCAAGTAGAAACAGAAGATATATGTAAAATAATTATTGTGCAGTATAACAGGAGCATTGAACGCAGCTACTGTAAAAGTGCACAAAAATTGTCTGTAAAGAGTTTTTTATTTTTCTGTGAAAATAGTGATATGGGTATTGACAAAGAGGGGAAATAGTGTTATACTTTAGTTATTAAAAGCATAAAAGCTTTAAAGCATAAAATCAGAAAGGTGATAAATATGATAATAATCCTTAACCAGAAGGCGACAGATGAAAAGCTGAAGGAGCTTGTTGATAGCTTACACGCGCAGGGCCTTGACACGCACGTATCACAGGGTTCGCATACAACTATTGTTGGGCTTATCGGTGATACCACGGTGCTTGATATCGACAATCTGAAGAGTGCCGAGTTCGTTGACGATGTAAAGAGAGTGTCTGAGCCTTATAAGAAGGCAAACAGAAAGATGCACCCGAAGGATTCGATGATAAAGGTGACTGATGATGTCACTATCGGAAACGGCATTTTTAACGTTATCGCAGGCCCCTGCTCGGTTGAGACGGAGGAGCAGATAATCGGTGTTGCAGAGGACGTAAAGAAGAGCGGCGCCACACTGCTCAGGGGAGGAGCTTTCAAGCCGAGAACTTCGCCCTACAGCTTCCAGGGTCTCGGCCTTGACGGACTTGATCTTCTTCTGAAAGCTAAGAAGGCAACGGGGCTGCCGATAGTTACAGAGCTTATGAACCTTGATAATATCGACGCTTTTGCCGATGTTGACGTTATACAGATAGGTGCAAGGAATATGCAGAACTTTGACCTGCTCAAAGAGGTCGGCAAGAGCAGAAAGCCTATTCTCTTGAAGAGAGGCCTTGCTAACACTATCGAAGAGTGGCTTATGAGTGCAGAGTACATAATGGCAGGCGGCAACGAGAACGTTATCCTCTGCGAGAGAGGTATAAGAACGTTTGAGACAGCTACCAGAAACACGCTTGACATTTCCGCGGTACCTATGCTCAAAAAGCTCACTCACCTGCCGGTAGTTATCGACCCGAGCCATGCGACAGGCCTTTCGTGGATGGTGGCACCTCTCGCGAAGACAGCCGTAGCAGCAGGCGCAGACGGACTTATGATCGAGGTACACAATGATCCTCCGAAGGCACTTTGCGACGGAGCGCAGTCACTGAACCCTTTACAGTTTGACGAGCTGATGCAGGACATCAAGCGCAGAGTAGAATTTGAGGGAAAGACTCTCGGAAACAAATAAGGCTGACGATCACAGCAGACAAACAGGCACCCGCCGGTCGGAGGGTGCCTGTGGTTTTATTTAACATCTTTGTCAGCTTCATCGAACTCTTCGCAAAACAAACCGAATAGAAACAGTGCAGACTGCCCGTAAAGGCCTGTTTCATCATCTGCGAAGCTTGAACCTGTTGAGGACGTATAGAATCTGTCAAGAGCTTCTTCCTCGGAGATATGATATTTCTCGGAAATAAGCCTGACGATCTCGGGGAGTAAAGTTGCTCTTGTTGTTGCGTGGTTCATATTTACACCTCCACGATGTAGCTTCTGACAAAGCTTAACTGCTGTAATGACTTTTCCGAACAGAATGCTATCTGATTATTGATCTTTTCAAATTTCAGCCTTTCAACAGCATCTTCTTTACGCATTATACCTTCAACAACGTATGAAACAGTCTCTCCGACATTGTCATTTGCTATCTTTCCGATGACTATATCATGGTCGTGCCTGAAATTAAGATCGCTTCTGCAGCTTACTACCATATCGAGCCACTCCATAGAAGCTCCGTCAAACTCTTTGATATCGGCATCTGCACGAACCCATTCATAGACATTTACAATGGCAGAGATCTGTTTGTGCGCTTTACGTGACTGTATCTTAGCACGGCGTACCGCCCAGCGCTCAGCCTGTTCCTGTATGTCGGTAGTATAAAATGCAAAGCCGAAATCACGGCCGATCTC
>ODAI013733095.1_pt1 | contig 11364 bp, 8 predicted proteins | sample 1539321 | NCBI WGS metagenome assembly ODAI01 (sample SAMN02144231, study PRJEB22623) | gut metagenome | biome: sheep rumen | host: Ovis aries | place: New Zealand
GTACGGACTTAAGCTGGAAATGTACTATTACGTATTTGAGAAATGCAATGTGATAGTCAGAAAGAGCAGACTCATAAATGAGAGCACCGATACCGTCACCGTTGGAAGGCTCCTCAGCGCACAGCTCGATCTGGACAGATCGGATCTTGTGTTCACGACATTTCGCGGCGCATGGGGACGCGAAATGCAGAGGGATGACTGCATAGTCGGTACGGGCAGGCATATAGCCGAGAGCTACTACGGTGTGAGCTCCAACAGGTGCAATCCGTTCATCATGCTCCATCCCGCGCAGACCACGGAGAAGCAGGGTGAGTGCTATGCATATAATCTTATATACAGCGGCAATCATTACGAAGCGGTAGAAGCCAATGCATTCGGTAAGGTGAGATTTGTCGGCGGTATCAATCCGAGAGGCTTTGCATGGAAACTCGGGCCGAATGAGACATTTGATTCCCCCGAAGCCGTGCTGACATATTCGGCAAACGGCTATAATGCGATGAGCCGCAATATGCATTCCTTTGTAAACGAGCACATCGTGCGCGGTGAGTGGAAGGGCAAGGACAGACCCGTCCTCTTAAACAGCTGGGAGGCCGCATACTTTGATATAAATGAAAGCAAGCTTGTAAAGCTCGCTAAGGCCGCCAAGGATGTGGGTGCCGAGCTCTTCGTCATGGATGACGGCTGGTTCGGAGAGAGAAACGATGACAGGAGAAGCCTCGGTGACTGGGATGTAAATAAAAAGAAACTTCCCGGCGGACTTAAAGGAATAGCTGATAAGATAAACGGACTGGGGCTTCACTTCGGTATATGGGTCGAGCCTGAGATGGTCAATAAGGACAGCAGACTCTATAACGAGCATCCCGATTGGGCAATGAAGATCCCTGATAAGCCTCATTCGGAGGGACGCTGGCAGATGCTGCTCGACCTGTGCAATCCCGAGGTCACGGACTTTATCATCGATAAGATGTCCGAGGTATTTTCATCGGCAAATATCGACTATGTAAAATGGGATATGAACCGTCCCATTACCGATTATTATTCACAGTATCTGCCCGCCGACAGACAGGGTGAGGTAGCTCACAGATACTACCTGGGTCTGTACAGATGCATGAAGACGCTGACTGAGAGATTCCCCAATATCCTTTTTGAGGGATGTGCATCCGGAGGAAACAGATTCGATCTCGGCATACTCTCATACTTCCCTCAGATCTGGGCGAGTGATGATACCGACGCAGTCAGCAGGGCATATATACAGACGGGATACAGCTACGGATATCCGCAGTCGACCTACACGGCACATGTATCGGCCAGTCCCAATCATCAGACACTTCGCCGAACCCCTCTCGATACGAGGTTCAATGTAGCTGTATTCGGAAACTTCGGATATGAGCTGAATCTGTGTGACCTTAGCAAGGAAGACCTCGCCAAGGTAAAGGCGCAGATCGAGCTCTATAAGAAATGGAGACATATACTGCAGTGGGGTGATTTCTACAGAGGAAGATCATTTAACGATTCGCCTGCCGCTGCGGGCAGCAGTCCTTACGGCATAAGCGCATCTGCAGGAATGAGTGCCGATACCGCCGGCAATTTATGTGAGTGGACGATATGTTCAAAGGATAAGAGGCAGGCTGTGTCCATGCTCATGCAGAAACTGACAGTACCGAACAGTATGACCCATGTACTCTATCCGGACGGACTGGATGAAGAGAAGATATACAGATTCTGTAATCGTGAACTGAAAGTGGATATAAGGGAATTCGGAGATCTCGTCAATATGATGGCGCCTGTTCATCTCAAGAATGATTCGATGCTGATGGACATCGCTGCGCACTTTGTTAAGCTGGACGGTGAGACAGAGAACTTTACCGCATCGGGATCGACGCTCATGTATGGAGGAGCGCATCTTCACCAGTCATACGGCGGTACGGGATTCAATTCGGATGTCAGACATTTCCAGGATTTCGGATCGAGATTGTATTTTATGGAAGCGACCTAGTCATCCTCTTTCTTGGATACGGTCTTGTACAGATCTGTGATATCGTCACGCTCTGCAGCGAGCCTTGATTCCATATCAAGCATCTTTACGGCATCGAGGAAATCCTCATCGGCTTCACCGGCCTCCGCTGTATCGGAGGTGTCGGTGCTTTGCTCGAGGAGATGGGATATGACGCGGTTTCTTCCGCTTTCCTTAGCATAGTAGAGCTTGTCGTCGGACTCTTTTATCATTTCTTCGAGCTGCAGACGGTCTCTCCATTCGGATACACCGAATGACATCGTAACTCTTATCTCCGTGTCACCGTAAGGGATGCGGAGATCTCTTATTTTGTCGAGCAGTATCTTGAGCGAACGCTCGGACTGATCGAGCTTCATACGGTCAAATACCAGGAGGAATTCCTCACCGCCCCATCTTGCGACAAAGCCGAACTTCTTCATATGGTCCTGAATGGTATTTGCTACGGTCACGAGCACGATATCTCCGGCATCGTGTCCGTAGGTATCGTTTACATGCTTGAAGTGGTCGATATCACCGATCGAGATACAGAAAGGGATCCTTTCTTTTACTGTATGAGAGTAGATGGATGAGAGCTTTCTGTCCGCACTTCTTCGGTTAAAGAGTCTGGTAAGAGGATCGCGCTCCATCATATCGCGAAGAGAACGGTGCATCTCGAGTATGGAAGTACCGATACTTCCGAGCTCATCGGGGCGTCTCGTAACATCGGGATCAAGCTCTGCTTCAACATCACCTCTTGAAGCTCTGGACATGAATACATGGATCTTGTCGAGGACGGAGACGATCTCCCTGGTATATCTGGTGATCAGTACAATGACGAAAGCCATAAGTATAAGGATAGCCAGAACGAGAGGCGTCAGAACCTGCATGATCATGTTCTGTATATCGGATGTCCTTTTGGCTACGCCCATCATGCCGACGACATCGCCTGAGCTTGAAACAAGCGGTGTATAGAAGCTGCAGTAGTCGACTTCGTCTATCTGAGAATTGTGATAAAAGGTAGCGGTCTTTCCGTTAAGGACGTCCTGGAGGATCTTTTCGTGAGCTCCGGTTGCTATACACCTGGCGGAGTATTTGTCCATAATGGTGGTATGGATCCTGGTATCCTGATAGAAAAGGGAATATTCAAGCCCTGTGGCAAACTTAAGCTCGTCTACGAGCGAATAATCCGTGGTGATATTGGTCTCGCCCTTATACAAATACAGCGCGCGGGAATTATCGTCGCCTGAGATCAGCGAATAATCGCCCGGGTATTTGCCGTCGTACATAAGCACCGCGGTGGCGCAGGCACTTCTGAGCTCGCTCTCTATCTGGTTATAAGAAAATCGTGATATCAGTGAATACCCAACAATAACTATTATGAATGAAAATATGATGAGCGGGATGATCGTTATGGCGTATAATCTCGCTGCTACCGAATGGATCGCTGATGTCCTTTTTTTCTTTAAAACGGTATCCATATCTTTCTCCTTTAAGGGTATTTTCAACGAAATTATATAATATAAGAAAAAAACGCACAAGAACGGATGATTGTATACAATTATATTTGTATAATTTGCTGTTTACATTAGCGCTTTTCTCTGATAAAATCCTAAAAGAAGCCAAGGGAGGCTAAAAAATCATCCCCTTAGGCTTTTGTTTTATAATATCCAGGGAGGTAGATTATGAAAAAGAAAGTAATTGCACTTGTCATGGCAGGAATCCTCGCTATGTCCATGACCGCATGCGGTTCTCAGGCAGGCGGTCAGACTAACACAGGATCAGGCGCTGAAGCAGGAAGTACCGCTGTTTCACACGAGAGCAAGGGAGGTAAGCTTACCGGAACCTTGAAGCTCGGTGTCATCGGACCCCTTACCGGCGCAGCTGCTATTTACGGAAATGCCGTAGCAAACGGAGCACAGATCGCAGTAGATGAGATCAACGAGAATGGCGGAGACTTCAAGATCGAGATCAATCCTCAGGATGATGAGCACGATGCAGAGAAGTCCGTTAACGCTTACAACACCCTTAAGGACTGGGGCGTTCAGGCTATCGTAGGATGTGTTACCACCACCCCTTGTGTCGCTGTTTCTGCTGAAGCAAACAACGATCGCGTATTTATGCTCACTCCTTCGGCTTCATCCACCGATGTAACCAAAGGAAAGGATCAGACTTTCCAGCTTTGCTTCTCAGACCCCAACCAGGGATCTGCATCCGCACAGTATATTGTAGACAACAAGATGGCTACCAAGGTTGCTATCATCTACAACAACGGAGATGCATATTCAACAGGTATCTACCAGACTTTCAAGGATAAGGCTGCTCAGCTCGGACTTGAGATCGTTTCCGAGACCACCTTTACCGACGATACCACCGATTTCACAGTACAGGTTAAAGATGCACAGGACAAGGGAGCTGATCTCGTATTCCTTCCCATCTATTACACCCCCGCTTCCATGATCCTCAAGCAGGCTAAGGACAACGGTTACGCACCCACCTTCTTCGGTGTAGACGGAATGGACGGAATCCTTACCCTCGAGGGATTTGACGCAAGCCTTGCAGAGGGCGTAGTACTTCTTACTCCCTTCTCTGCAGATGCTACCGATGATCTTACCAAGAATTTCGTTACCAAGTATCAGGCAGCTTATGGAGAGCTTCCCAACCAGTTCGCAGCAGATGCTTATGATTGCCCTTACGCTATCTACAAGGCACTTCAGACCTATGCTGACTGGAACGGAGATCTCGATGTTACCGGAATGAGTTACGAAGATATCTGCAAGATCCTCAAGGAAGTATTCGTAGATGCATCCTTCTCGGTTGACGGTGTTACCGGAGACGGAATGGTATGGTCTGCAAACGGTGAGGTCAACAAGGCTCCCAAGGCTATGATCATCAAGGACGGAGCTTACGTAGGACTCTGATACAGGACAGTAATTCTTAAAGAACTATATGCGGCTGCGGGCTACGGGCGATCATTCGCAGCGTGTTCGCAGCCGTGCGATTTTTTCTGATCATCTGTTGACTTTTTTCAAAGGAAGAGACAATGCTGGATTATCTGATAAGCGGAATAAGTCTCGGAAGCGTATATGCAATCATCGCTCTGGGATACACAATGGTTTACGGTATTGCAAAGATGCTCAACTTTGCACACGGAGATGTCATTATGGTAGGAGGATATGTTTCCTTCTGCTCCATGAGTTATCTTGGATGGGGCCCACTGCCTGCGATCCTCTTCTCCATACTCGTGTGCACTCTCCTCGGTATTACGATAGAGAGAATGGCATATAAGCCTCTTCGCAGTGCCACAAGCCTCGCAGTACTCATTACTGCGATCGGTGTTTCGTATCTGCTTCAGAATCTCGCTCTTATCATCTGGAGTTCCAGCCCCAAGGTTTATCCCGATCTGTTCGGAGGAGTGGAGCCTGTTATGATAGGCGAGACCAGATTGTCATTTGCTACGATCGTCACTATTCTTGCCAATATCATCATTATGGTAGGTCTTACGCTTTTCACCAATCATACCAAGATAGGTAAAGCAATGCGTGCGGTATCCGAGGATAAGGGAGCTGCAACGCTCATGGGCATCAATGTAAACAAGACTATATCGGTTACTTTTGCGATAGGTTCCGGACTTGCTGCGATAGCGGGAGTACTGCTTCTTGCATCATATCCCACACTTCAGCCCACGACCGGATCGATGCCCGGTATCAAAGCCTTCACGGCAGCAGTTTTCGGAGGAATAGGATCCATACCGGGTGCGATGCTCGGAGGAATCCTTTTAGGCGTAATAGAGATCTTTGCTAAGGCTTATATATCCACACAGCTCTCAGATGCGATAGTGTTCGGTGTGCTCATCATCGTCCTGATAGTCAAGCCCACGGGACTCCTTGGCAAGAAAGTAAGCGAGAAGGTATAGGGGGCGCGTATGAAAAATCTGAGTATAAATACAAAAAAAGCGTTCCTCAATTACGGTATAGTGATAGTTTTCTATATCATCTTCCAGTCTCTGTCGGCAGGAGGAGCACTTTCCAATTCACTTAAAGGACAGCTCATTCCGATCGTTGTGTATATGATCATGGCTGTATCACTCAACCTCGTAGTAGGAATATCGGGCGAGCTCAGTCTGGGACATGCGGGATTTATGTCAGTGGGTGCTTTCAGCGGCGTTGTCGCTGCATCGTGCCTCAGTGACGTGGTTCCTTCTCCGGGACTCAGACTTTTCCTTTCGATACTGATAGGTGCGATCTTTGCGGGGATCATCGGATTCCTGATAGGTATACCGGTACTTAGGCTTAACGGTGACTATCTTGCTATAGTAACTCTTGCATTCGGCGAGATCATCAAGAATCTCTTAAACTGCATATACATCGGAGTCGATGAGAAGGGACTGCATTTCTCCGGCAAGGATGAAGCATCACTCGGACTTGCTCCCGGCGGATACTCGATAGTCAAAGGTCCCATGGGTGCGACCGGTATCAACAAGCTTTCCACTTTTACGGCAGCGATCATTTTGCTCATCGTTGTACTCGTTATCGTGCAGAATCTCGTAAACAGCAGAACGGGACGCGCTATCATGGCTATCCGCGACAATAGGATCGCTGCTGAGAGCTGCGGACTCAGTGTTACCAAATACAAACTGACAGCATTTGTTATATCCGCTGCAATGGCGGGAACTGCCGGTGTTGTATACGGACTTAACTTCTCGACCATAGTACCCAAGAAATTTGATTTCAACACTTCGATACTCATCCTTGTATTTGTCGTTCTCGGAGGCATAGGAAATCTCACCGGATCGCTCATCGCAGCGGGACTTCTTACCGTGCTTCCGGAACTCCTGCGTCAGTTCAGGGATTATCGAATGCTTGTATATGCGATAGTACTTATCGTAGTTATGATCGCTACCAATAATGAGAAACTCAAAGTGGCTGTCGCGGTGGCGATTGATAAGATAAAAGGAAAGAAGACGGGAAAGGAGGGCGAAGCAAATGAGTAAGCAGGAAGTAAAACTCGTTAATGTCCCCAGCCCCAACTTTATCCCCGAGAGAGATCTCGGAAAACCGCTCGTACTGGAGACCAATCATCTCGGTATCGATTTCGGCGGACTTCGCGCTGTTGATGAGTTCAATATAGCACTCGGTGCAACTGAGATAGCAGGACTTATCGGACCTAACGGAGCAGGTAAGACGACGATCTTCAATATGCTCACAAAGGTATATCAGCCCACCAGAGGCACGATAATGCTCAACGGGCGCGATACGCACAATATGACTCCTGCGCAGATAAGCCAGGCAGGAATAGCGCGTACTTTCCAGAACATAAGACTCTTCGACAAACTTACCGTTGAGGAGAATGTTAAGATAGGCCTTCACAATCATATCAATTACGGACTCCCTTCGGGTATGTTCAGACTTCCGAAGTACTGGAGAGAGGAAAAGAGATCGCATGAAGCAGCTCTTAAACTGCTGGATATTTTTGGAATGGCAGATCTCGCCGGCAAGGAAGCAGGAAGCCTTCCCTACGGTGCGCAGAGAAGACTTGAGATAGTCAGAGCACTTGCGACTCAGCCACAGCTTCTTCTTCTCGATGAGCCCGCTGCAGGAATGAACCCTTCGGAGACGGAAGAACTGATGAACAATATCCGCAAGATAAGGGATGATTTCCAGATAGCGATCATGCTCATAGAGCACGATATGAAACTGGTCATGGGTATATGCGAGAGTATCGCAGTGCTTAATTTCGGCCGTATCATCGCAAAGGGAACGCCTTCGGAGATACAGAACAATCCTCAGGTCATCGAAGCATACCTCGGAACAAACAAGGAGCGCGGATAATATGGCTACTATGTTAAAAGTAAATGATCTGCACGTATATTACGGCAGTATACACGCTATAAAGGGAGTATCCTTCGAGGTAAACGAGGGAGAGATAGTTACTCTGATAGGCGCAAACGGTGCGGGTAAGTCTACTACCCTTAATACCATTGCCGGACTTCTTAAGCCCCGTACGGGAGAGATAGAGTTTGAGGGCAGCAGCGTACTCGGAGTACCTGCACATAAGGTCGTAAACAAGGGACTTGCTCTCTGCCCTGAGGGAAGAAGGATATTCCAGCATCTTACTGTCGAGGAAAACCTTGAGATGGGCGCATATACGAGACCTGCCGATGAAGTTGCGGAATCCAAAGAGAAAGTATATGAGCTTTTCCCCAGGATGAAAGAGAGATATAAGCAGACTGCAGGTACACTCTCCGGAGGAGAGCAGCAGATGCTTGCAATGGGCAGAGCACTTATGTCCAAGCCCAGACTCCTCATGCTTGACGAGCCCTCTATGGGACTTGCACCCATACTCGTCGACCAGATATTTGAGATAATAGAGAGCATGAATAAAGCGGGAACCACGATACTCCTCGTTGAGCAGAATGCTCGTATGGCACTCTCCGTAGCCAGCAGAGCGTATGTCCTCGAGACAGGACTGATCACCATGTCCGGAGATGCGGATAAGCTTCTTAATGATGATAAAGTAAAGAAGGCTTATCTGGGCGGTTAAGAGGAAGTAAACGGATATGGCGGTCAAGTGGGGAGTACTCGGAACAGCAAATATTGCGAGATGGTGTACGATACCCGGAATGAAGGGCGCGGACAATTGTGAACTGTACGCCATAGCCGGAAGAAATCCCGAGAAGGTAGAAAAGTACAAAGAGGAATTTGGCTTTGTCAAAGGATATACCGGATACGATAAACTTCTTGAAGACCACGATGTTCAGGCGGTCTATATTCCTCTTCCCAATGATCTGCATAAAGAATGGGTCATAAAGGCTCTTCGCGCCGGCAAAAATGTCCTCTGTGAGAAACCGCTTGCATTAAATGCAGCAGATGCTGAGGAGATGTATGCTGTTGCCGGGGAAATTAATGTCATCCTGATGGAAGCTTATGCATATCTTCACAGTCCTTATATAGCCTCGCTTAAAGAAGATCTCGCAAGCGGCATCATAGGAGATGTCGACTATCTGGAGACGGAATTCCTGACACAGGGGTATATAGAGGATTACAGGCTCTACAGAGATAAAGGCGGCGGAGCAATATATGATCTTGGCTGCTATTGCACGACTATGATCCTTTCACTCTTTGACGGGGATCCGGAGCTTGTATTTGCAGCTGCGGAATTCATGGAGACCGGAGTCGATGCGTTTGCATCGGTATTGGTTAGAGTCGGCAACGTGAGAGCTTCTTTCAATGCGGGGATGAATTTCACACCGGGCTGCAATTCGAGAAAGGACAAGCTCTATATCCATGGATCAAAGGGTGTGATAAATTCCGATGTGGAATACAATCAGGCCGGAGAGCTTAAGTATACGATCACTGCAGACGGAAAGACTATCGAACGTACTGTAAGTGCAATGCAAAACTATACGCTTGAGGCTGAGCAACTTGGCCGCTGCATAGAAAACGGAGAGACGCCTCACATCTCCCCGGAATTCTCGATCAAAAACGCAAAACTTCTTGACGCGATCCTTCAAAGGATCGGGTATTAATTGAAGGGCTTGTAGCCCGCGTCATTCATTTGACGCTTGAATTCATTTACAGAGATGCCGGTTTTTTCGGCGGCTTTTTCTATTGATAAATCTCCGTCAGCGACTAATGAAAACAGGATTTTTCTTTCTTCTTCACGACCTTTATTAATGCAACGATCCATTACTTCACACATGTTTTTCATCTCCCCAGGGTTGCTGTTTGCCATTATTTCTTCGTATCTGTGATCTCCGGTAAACGCGGAAAGCAGTTTGAGTAGCCCGTCTATATGTCTTATCTCTGTTTTGTCTTGTGGTATGTAATTGGGGTCAATTCGTCTTTTGACGAAAAAGTCGGCAACCAATCTAAAATCACTTTTGAACAAAGATATCTGTTTTTCGGAGAGCCAGGATACTTCGAATATGTGGATTGAATAATCGGTTACATATGGATCCACGACGGTAGGAATCTTGATTGCCTCTTTTAGTGATTTCCCTTTATTCCAGCGTTCTTTTCCAAAATATAAAACCAACGTTATAACCGGAAGAATTTCCGTGTTTCCGGTTGTAATCTGGCTTCTATAAGAAGCTCCGTCATACCCGATAACTCTTACCGGCATTAGTGGGTCAGCTTTCGTTTGATTTTCAATGCCATAAAGAGCAATTCTTGTTTTTCCATCTAACCAGCATTTTGCAACATCACGTTCAAGCTCGTGTAATTTTCTGTCGTCAGATTTGTATTGTGAATGAACTATCAAATCTGAAAGAGAATCGGGAAGCACGACTTCTTGACCGTCAAATAGCAATACATTAACTATGTCTGCAAAGACATCATTATAATCTTCAAACAGCTTTTCAGAAATGTCTTTTTGTCCCAAACAATGCCTCTCTTTCTAACCGGATATGCAGTCTGAAAGAGAAAGGATGTTTATTGAATGATACTCCATTTGTTAAAAAAATGAAAGTAGACAATCCATTCTGACGAACGAGTGCATATCCTGGTCAATATGTATTTATAAACATGTGATTTGGCAGATCATTCCGATCCGGATGCCGAATAGGCAAAGAATCCTTCATACATGATAAATTATCTGCCAAAAGCAATGTATCATAAAGAAACATAAAAAACAAGTCACATTTATGGATAATTGATATAATATAGATAACAAATTGTGTGGCACTTAATTCAACTACGGAGGCAATATATGTGCAGAGGCGGAGGATATCGGAGAAGAAGTGGTGGGAGAGGAAGACGCAGAACAAAAAGAGGTTTTTTTTCAAGGATTTTGTCTTCTATAAGGGCTTATAGAGATAAATGGAACTGAAAAAGCTTATTCTCGAAAAGGAGAAGTAAGCGGAAAAATAGTTAACCCTATCGACGGTGAGGAATTAAAGAAGTTTAATCTAAAAGGGATCAATGATGAACGAAAAACGAAAAAAAATAATAACCTTGATCTAACTCAAACTGAAAGAATGAATGAGTGCAATCAGGAAAAAGACGCACCTACGAGACCTATAGAAAATATCTCGAGTACGGTTCAGCACCAAGAACCTCGGATAACACATCGGGATGAGAAAGAGGGAAACAGTAATCTAAAACAGATTACTGGAGAAAACGCAGGGAACAAGACGGGGGTATCGCGGCAACCAGTTAAACATGAGCAGACAAGAATGTCAGGAGGTGCTTTCCAAATTAATTGGTCAAAGAAGTGATAACGTTAAAATAATTATTAATAAGGGGTTTGTTACGGACGTAGCTCAATGGATCAGAGCGGTGAATAGTTAATTCTCAGAAGCGGGTTCGAATCCTGCCGTCCGTTTTTCTGAATAATTCTATACACTATTTTCACTGTTAGAACACAATATGGAC
>ODAI013803117.1_pt1 | contig 11364 bp, 12 predicted proteins | sample 1539321 | NCBI WGS metagenome assembly ODAI01 (sample SAMN02144231, study PRJEB22623) | gut metagenome | biome: sheep rumen | host: Ovis aries | place: New Zealand
ATGGTTCTTCCGAGTGATCGTTGTCCACATCCATCACTACGCAGTCAGATGAGATGAACTCGTCCTTCCCCCGGTAGTTGTTCCTGTACTGCGCACAGACATGGTCCCTCCTGACCGCTTCCGCAAGTGAGGCGGCATCCGTAACCTCATGCCTGCGCAGATAGGTGCAGTTGTCCTGCACCCCCGTCACATCCGCACTGTAGATCGTCAATTTCATCAGCGCACCCTCCGTCCGGGCATTTCGCCAAACTCGAATCTTGCCTGCCTTGCCGCACGGTAGGCTCTCTCCGTCGCCCTCCTGTCCATCCGGCACAGGTAACTGCAGTCATCTCCGAACAGGCTGAAAGTACCGTTCCTGTCGACGCCCGGATATGCTCGAAATAATCCCCGTCCACGGTTTCGAAGTTATAATAATTCGGCCAGCCCCTGTAGTCGTCGTATGCCGCGTCACGCATGCTGTCGATGATCTCTTCTGCGGTTCCGCCGTCCGGGATGCTGCCGACGACGAGTACGGGAGAACGGGATACGCCCCAGTCATTCTCTTCCGAATACCCGGCAGAGAAGAACTTGTTTATCTTCTCCGCGTCCCTGTCGTTCATCTCGCCCTTCACCTCGACATAGATGTCGCAGTTCCGCTCATAGCTGGCGTGTTCTATCGTCACGCCGTGGAGCAGGAAGTCGGGCAGGTAATATATAGCGTTCCCAAGGTCATAGCCTTCCGGCTCGTATTCCCATTTCACCCCACATGCATCGAAGAAGACCGCCCACCTTGCCTCAAGCCTCGAACGGAAGCGGTATCCCTTGTATTCAGTCTCTATGGCTCTCAGTCGGTTCATGACTCATCCTCCCTGAAATAACGGATCGTCTGTCTGCGCCTCTCCGCCACGCCGACGTCCGCCTCCATCAGCTCGTCCGGAGCGCTCCCGAACACCCACAGCTCATCGCACTTCCCGAGAAGGACGCACCGCATGAACGCGGCGAGATCCCTTTCCGCCGGACTTGTGCCGTACATGAACTCCGGGAACATCAGACCCGGGGCGAGGGGAATCTGCCCCCTGTCCAGCGCCAGCCTGCAGCATCGCGCCGCCATCTCCCTGCCGCCGGACTCCGGGCAGCAGATGTAGACGAGCGGCATGAATGTTCTGTCTGACATATCAAATGCCTCCTTTTATAGTATTTTTGAGGGCACCCTCTAACAGGTAGCCTCGGGAGGATGTCAAATCTGACGTTTCTGATAATTTTCCTTCAATTTTTTTCCGCCCTCTTGAGCCACTTGGACACGATGCTGGCATCCTTGACGCCGATGGCGGCCGCATGGTCGTTGACGGACACCCCGTCGATGCGGACCGCGATGAACGCATCCGCCCATCTCGTTTTCCTTCCCAACACTTCCCGCACCCACTGGCAAATTGCCTCGTAGCTTTCACTCTCATCACGCTCAATCTCGTCACGCTGAAAGATGCGGTCATCTCTCACCTCCGTCATGAGCGGTTCACACCAGGTCGCACCATCATCTCCATCATCCCCGGTTCCGTCATCTTCATACGACTGTGCTTTCGTGTTTCCCAAATGACGATGGTGCTTTCGCCAGCCGTTGTATTCTGCCTTGTTCATACGGTCAAAGACCTCCTGTAACGTACTGCACCTCTTTACCTGATCCCGCTTATCAGGTTCTGCTTCAGCAAGACGCTGCTCATAATCCATATCCAGAATCACGGTGTAATCGTCATCCGGAACCTCGATCGTGGTGTACTCCTTGTGTCCGTTCTTGATGTTGTCTTCGTACAAAACTTTTATTTTCATACCTGCATTCCTTTCCGTCCTTGACCGCGGACGATGGAACGCAGAAAAAGCCTGTGGTGAAGATGGCCACAGGCTCCTGATAATCCGAAAATGGGCGCAGGAAATAAACGGTGGGTGCATCTTCGTTTCCGTAGCGGTCTTTATCACCGCTGCCTAAACTCTTTATGCATCCCATCGTCCTAATGGCCACCTCGGACAAATGAGATTAAATATATGTGTTAGCGCTTACACGCCTGACCGCTTTTACGCGGTCTATAGTTTTTTATCATTGTTTTTTTCCGAAAACGGACATCGCATGTCCGGTCAGAAAGCCCATAAAACGCAAAAAAGCCGGAGTTATCTACTTAGCCTTTGGTCTAAATAGATAACTCCGGCGGTCAGTTCCTCGGTTGGTTACGGGACTTGTTGCGGTAGCTTCTTCTCTCTGTTATTTTGTTGCAGTGCAGTGTTTACCTGGTACATGAAGTCTTCCAAAGGAATCGTAACCTTTTCCTTCTTCGAGTTCTTGACTTCAAGATTTATACTGTCTTCCTCAATTACTATTTCACAGAATTTCTGTGGGAATCGGGTATTGCTGCGAAAATTACGAATATCCTGTCATAATAAGCCTCGCCTCCCACTTAAATCATAAGCCCACAGTATTTAATCTGCGGATGAGATATCATAAACAGTTCTAGTTTCTCCCGCTCCTTGGCGTCAAGCAGCAGTTCTCTATTCTTGGTCTTTGCCACGTCCCCGGCATTCTCCGTACTCGCAAACGTTTCCTTTGACACAAGCAGAACATGATACTTGGATTTATCCTTCATATCTTGGTAGAACGTAGCGATAACGTAATCAGCCAGGTAGCTATATTCTTCCGGTAGATTATCTATACCGTAAACCCATTTATACTGTGCCGGTTCATAACCCCTGGACGGCGGAGGACTCAGTTCCGGAATTTTCCACTCACTGCCTTCTTTATAAGCAGTTCTGATTTTTCCCCTTCGTATCCACTGCCTGACAGTACCCTGTTCTACTTCATAGAATTTCGCATACTGATCGACGGTAAATACGGCTGGTTTCACCGAAACAAGTTTGTATACCGCATCCGTAATATGGGATCGATATTCATTGTCTTCGTTCAGCTTGTAATCTTTGATATGATCGAGGTCAAGGGAAAACTCGTCATACTCGTACGTAAAGTCGTAAACCCAGCAATCTGGTAATTCCTCAAAGAGTACTGCATCGCTTATCCTCTCATAAAACTGCTTCAAGAGAACAACCATCAGCGCATAATAGGTCTTGGGATATCTGGGATTCTCTTCAAACTCCTTTATGTACCTGTCAATTTTTCTGTTAAGCCGCTTCAAGGCGGATGCCTTTGTCGTACACTCATTTTTTCTTATAGCTTCAAGTTTTATATCTTCCATATTGGCAGCCTCCTTTCTTGTAATGAGTATGATAGCGCAAAACCGTACCGTGTCAATACATTTTTGTATTGTTGCAATACATTTTTGAAGATAATAAGATAACGCCCATCACACTGTGATGAGCGCCATGACCGGACATTCCATGTCCGCTTTTTGCCAAAAAAAATAAATTTTTACTCCATACATTGCAAGCCATTCACAAGCCACATCATAAGGCTCCGGATATTTCAATGTAAGTGCTTCTTTAATCCACTGACGATTAGGGTTCATCGGCTTCAGCTTACATCCTAACACTTCCAGCAGTTTCTCACTAATTATTGGCAGAAGATGCAACGCAAAGCTGATTCTCACTACCGTATTTACCTTAGGAGTAGATTCACCTTTTACAGCCCTCCAAATTGTCCTCTCATTAATGTCAATGGCACTGACAAGATCTGTGTAGTTCATATCTCTCCAGTCAAGATGCTTCATACATTGGATCATCAGTCATCTACTTTCGGATTTTTAGCCACTCTTTCTGCTCTTTCTTCCGCATGTGCGGCATGCAGTTCTCCTTTTCCGTCCTTCTCATGATGCATCCCTCCCTTTCCTGCCTTCGTAGTATTTCCGGAGCTTCTTCCCTGCCCGCTTCAGCTTCTTGCTGACGCTGTTCTCATCCGCGCCGGTCCTCGCAGCGTACCCGCGGATGGATTCACCGTCGATTATTACCGCGATGACGGCATCCGCCCACTCGGGCTTCTTCGCCAGGATCCTGCGGATCTTGTCACAGGTCTCCTGATATCCAGGATCCGCCTCGGATCCTTCATGCCCGGAAGTCGTGAGGAGGTAGTCCATGATGTCGAATGATGCGTCATCAGGATCTCCCTGGACGTATCCACGCTTCCCGTCCATGCGCCTGCACTTCGGGTTCGGGTCGGTGTGCCTGTCATGCTTGTGCCAGTTGTTGTAGTCCGGCCGGTTGAACTGATCCTCCCATGCCTCCTGCAGCGCCTTTTCCTTCTCTTCCCCGGCAGGGCGGTCCTCCAAAGATAATGTCAGCCACAGCTGCTCCGCTGCCGCATCGTCCAGCTCGATCGTCTGATACTCGTTCTCATACCTGACCTTAAGTTCCATTCCGCATCCTTTCTGCCGGACGGGGTTCGGACAGCAGGATGCAGGAAAGAAGGAGCCCGTGGTCAGAAGACGACCGTGGACTCCTTAAGCCGGAAATGGGCATGACGAAGTACGGTGGGTGCATCTTCATCCCCGGCACGGCTTTGAAGCCGTGCGTGGAATCCCTATGCATCCCGCCGTCCTAATGGCCATCTCGGACTTTGAGATAGTAAATATGTAAATGAGCGACTGGCGCTCAGCCGGAAACACCTGCAGAGTGCATCCGGCTCAATGCCAGTTGATCCTTTGAATGGCTGTAAAGCCGGAACATCATTAATTAAACGCAAAAAAGCCGGGGCCGCCTATGCACCCACTACGGGTGTATAAACAGCTCCGGCTATTCGGTATCTCAAATCTGGATCCATTGCTCGGTAGATGTCATTTAAAGGTATGAACCGTTCTTCGTGTTACGGTACTCCGAGATTCTATAAAACCGCCAAGCTATGCTCACCGGTTTGTTTTTCTTGAGTCACACTGGTACCTCTCATGATGCAGATCCACAGACAATATCGTACTGCATCTGCTGCACTTGATTTCAACTTTTCCATCGGCATCGTAATTGTCGAACAAACGGCGCCCACAGCACGGGCATATAACAGGTACAGCTTTTTTCCTATACACTTCCACTGATATTCTATAGCCTCCTTTATATTCTGTTCATTTCCAATAACGCATCAAGTAAAGGGCAATGGTTCATCGAGTCCGTCAATAATATTACGGGGACGCAGGTATGAATTCAGATAGCCGCGCGCATCGTCTGACAACACAAAATTCCGCTTCCGGCTCGTAATGGCTTTCATCAGTTTTTTGCACCTTCCGTACAGCGTCCCTGTAATATCTTTCCCAGTATTCAGTATCTGTATTTTGGGGTCTATCCCATGGTCCTCTCTTTCGATATCGACAAGGTACATACTGAATTCATCGGTTCCGCTCTTGCCTTTAGCGCTGAAAAAATAAATATCGCCCACAGGGAGCTCAACAAGGAACGCCTCATATATACCGCACTTATCCTCCGGAAGGGAATTCACCAGAAATACTTTCGTTCCGTTCTTCTTCTCTTTGAAAAAGATGTCATTTCGTTCATTAGGACTGCTTCCAATATCTTCCCAGTGGATATCCTCATTAATGGTCTCCTGATACAATCTGTCGATGAATTCATACACTGTCTTCAGATCCCTGCCCGGCTCTGAAATATCTTTGTTCAGCAGGTCGTCTATATTTGTCTGCAGGATTTCCGCTATCTTCCAAAGAGTATCCGCGGTAAGCTTCCGCTTCGATTCCGGACCTGTCACACGGGATATGTATCCCGCGCTCAGACCAAGGGCGGCCTCCAGTTCTGAAATCTTTAAGCCTTTAGCTTTGAGGAGATTATCAAGATTCTGCCGGAATAATTCCGTATTAAAAGTCCCAATATTTTCTGTATACTTGTTCAGCTCGAGTTCCTGCTCCTCTATCATTCGTACGAGCGCTTTATAATTATCAGTATCTGCCCTTTGCTCTTCTTTTGCCATCTTCATATGACGTAGGTTCTCGCTTGCCGCAACATAGTCGCTTATATTTACCACCTTTATAACTGATGCCTGACCTGTGCGGTCAGTACCTTCTCCCTGGCCTTCCGAAAAAAACATGAACATTTCCATCCCTCCTTGTACCATTATGTTACTATTGTTCAAGCGACTTGTCAAGAGTTCATTTTCATATTTTCATTTGAACTTATACTGTTTTATCTTCAACCGCTTTGCCACTGTGTACAGAACATATATTCGTCAACCTGTAGGTTGAGCTACTTGCCAAAAATTTACGCACCCCACACACGCAGGGTGCATGCCTCATATCGCGAAGCCTTTCTTCCGCATCACGCTCTCATGATCCATGCCGAGCTGGAACAGCCTTATCCTGGCCGACTGTACCGAAACATCGAACCGCGCCGCCGCATATGTCGCGAGCACGTTGTCATAATCCCATTCTGCCGGGCAGTTCTCGACGTAGCCCCGGAGCTTCGGGTCCATCAAATACTTCATGAACGCGCTGCGCGGCATAAGGATGCAGGCGCTGAACATCTTCGCCTGGTGCTCCAGCCAGTCATGGTCAGTGATGAGCCGCTTCCTGCCTCCAAAGATGTCCGCCTCACGGCATGCGGTCGCGGCCTGGTACGAGATGTCGAACAGCGTCATCTGGTACGGATCGACCGTGAAGAATTCCTTATGGTAGATCCAGTGGCCGCACTCATGCCCCATGGTGGACCGGAGGCAGACCTCGTTCTTATCCTCGAGGAGCGTATTGTTGAGCACGACCGTCCCGCGCTTTGCGGATATATAATCCGCCCTTTTTTCTTCAGGGACGTAGACTGCAAGCTTGTTCGTATCATTGAAGACCATCCTGCCGAGGATAAGCCCGCAGTGCGTCAGGAAATTGTACTCCGGGGTCAGCCCGAGGTAGAACTCCATGAATTTCTCGATGTCCACCGGGCGCGGATCCGTGAGCAGCGTCCGGTCAAAGTCATAAATAAACATTCTGCATCCTGCTCGATGTCCTCGTTGCTGAGGATCGGGCATCTGTTACGCTTCATCCTGAAAGTAGGTCTGTACATTCTTATCCTTTCCGCGCCCTTAAGTCATCCAACAACTGCTGCCATTCTTTCTCGCCTGCGCCGGTCGCCTTGGACAGCCTGAGGGCTTCCGCAACGAACGCATGATCCGCCGCGTAATCCTCGCAGTCCATAGGGAGCGCCGCATTGTTCGCGTCTTTCGCCTTGTCATAGAGGGTCTTGCGCTCCTCCTCGTCCAGCATCAGGAAATCTGCAAGCTTCTCCATCCTTTCCTTGATGAAGATGCTCCTCCTCCCCTTCTCCACCTCGCTGTAGAACTGGGGCGATACGCCGATCGCCTTGCCTGTCTCACGGAGTGTCTTATCGCGGCTCTTGCGGAGCTGCTCTATATACTTCCCAAAATCGATCCTTTCATTCTCTCCCATTTCACTACACTCTTTCTGATAAGCCATGTTTACCTGCAGAAAAGAGGATATCGTTAGAACGCATGTTTGTCAACCGTCAAGTTTACAGTTTCGCTAATAACACCTCCTATTGTTCTTCTTATTTTGACCTTGTTCCAGCGCTTACATAGTTAAGAAAAAATCTATTGTATAGCCGAACCCCGAAATGCAACGAATGTCCACTCGTCTAAACACTGTATTATCGCATCCAGTCATAAAGGAAACATTATCATCTATAGCATTTCTGAATCCTGTAAATATCTGTGAACCTTCATCATTACCAGATAACAGCTTTATGGATATATATGTGTTTTCCGGAAGAATCGTTAACATTTTCTTTACATCCGACAACGGTACCTCTTCCAGAAAAGTAGTTGTTTCTCTGCCAGGATGCTTATCTGAATCCTCTAAACGACAGGGAACTACAAGGGCTCTCTTTATCGCAACACCTATCTCGTAGGCTAAATGGACGGGAACTGCATTACCAATCATTTTATATGCATTATTTGTCTCTTCATAGATAAACTGGAAGCCATCCGGAAATCCTTGAACTCTTGCAATCTCCCTTATGGTCATCCGCCGGTAAAGATCTTCCTTTCCTTCAACGAAGCGGCAATCATTTTTCCCTACTTTAATCATCTTAGGTGCTTGTGGATGAAGCTGGCATTGCCGTCCAGATGCTTGGACAGTATATGCTTGTTCATCCCAACTCTTCACCCTATTTCGGCTCATAAAAATTGTAGAATATGCACCTTTATAATACTCGTTATTATTTATTGCCTCTGGATTGTGGTGATTCTTAGGACCAGCCGGGACTGCAGTAAACTGCAAATCCCATATAATATCCCTGAGAGTTAACTTTTTTTCATCGGCTTCTGTGGATCCTTTAGGAAAGTCAAATTTTATATTCAGGTCTTTCCTAAAGCCAATATAAAATACTCTTTTCCTCTCTTCTGCAACTCCATAGTCCTTAGCGTTAACCATAGTCAATGATACATCGTAGCCAGCCCCTTCGAACATGCCGATAATGTTCTGCACTGCTTCAGAATGCCTGTTTGCCAACATCCCGCTTACATTTTCAGCGAGAAAGAATTTTGGATTGAACTCTTTTAGTATCCTGATATAATCGAAAAACAGCTGTCCTCTTGCATCATCAATTCCCCTTAAAGCACCTGCTTCTGACCAAGACTGGCAAGGAGGTCCCCCAATAATCCCGTCAACCTCACCTGTAATATACGGCTCAATGTCTGTCTTCGTAATTTGCCGCACATCACCTTCAATGAGATGTGTTTTCGGATGATTAACCCTAAACGTCTCATAAATGGTGCGATCAAACTCATTAGCCACAGGAATCTCAAAACCTGCCCTTTCAAAGCCTAAATCTAATCCTCCACAACCGGTAAATAAACTAATTAAATTCATTCAAAATCCTTTCACTGTATTGTATATCTTATCATTTTTGCTTGTATTAGCTTTGCGGGATTGTCTGGATTTTTTATATTAATATCATTAATCCTAAACCCTTCTACATTTCCCTCTAAAGCTTCGAGCTGTTCATGTTCTCCGAATGACATATATTTTTCTGTATTAATTATTGCACAGAATTCAAACTTATTCTTATTCTTATTCTTTTTTTGCACAACATAAGAAAATGCTTTCCACGGATTTTGCAGAATCCACATTCCCCTAATCCGAAGATCTGTAATTCCTAATGGGTCAACACCATTGATGCGGCCTATCTCATCGCTTTCCGTAAAGTCAATCCCTTGTATGCTTTCGACACCTTCTTTAACTTTTTTCTTGATTCCCAAATATGTGTCTTCTGTTGCCACATAATCAGCCCCATACACCATGAATAATGACATTAATTTCTTGTCCTTTACCGCTCCCACAACATAGAGCAAATCCTTTTCTACCCAGTCCTTTTCTGCCTCTTTACACGCTTTTGTTATCATCGGACTGTCTGCCCGCAATTTGCATTTAGGATGCGAACTATTTAGTTGAATTGCTCCCGTTAGAGATTCAAGCTTTTTTACCTCAATAGCATCTCCATCGAGTAACATTGCATCAGGTGGGTTAGAGTCATTCCCCAAATATGAGAAAACCTCTGAGATTTTTTCCAGCCTCTTCTGTTCATCTTCTTCTCTTAAAGTTCCCGCGTATAAATCTTTTACATACTCTTCTAAGCTTTGTCCCAAAGCATTAGCCCGGTGCCGCTGGTTATAATAATCACCAAGTTCAAGTTGCGGGTCAGTGATCAGATTGATAATTGCTTGAATTGTATTACTCATTTTTCCCTCCAGACTACTTCAAGTGTATTTCTTATCAGTTCTCATTATATGCAATTGATACGCTTCATAACACTCGTCACTATGATACTTTTATTCCTGCTCTCTTAGTTCTTGATCAAGGATGACCTCATCAACTGCTTTTACGCATTCTTCTGTGTGCTTCATGATGTCCTTCCCCCAGAACCGCAACACTGTCCAGTCTTGGCGGCGCAGTGCCTGCCCGTTCTCGATATCCCTCTGCATATTACGGGTTATCTTCTTAATCCAATACGTGCTGTTCTTTCCCTCCTCAAGGCGCAGCTTCAGTTTATCCCAGTCTTTGCCGTGAAAAAATTCGCCGTCACAGAAAATTGCAATTCTGTGCTTTGTTATGGCTATATCCGGGCACCCAGGAAGAGCGGAATAATTCTTCCTGTACCGGTACCCGTGATGCCACAAGGCTTTCCTTAAGATTACCTCTATCGATGTATCTTTTGAACGGATTGCCGACATGTTTTTGTGACGCTGCTCCAGCGTAAGATTCCCCACTTTTCAAACCTTTCCACATTAATGCTCAAATTACGACTCTAATCTTCAGTATACACTATTTTTCAGGTCAATTACTCTTTAATTGTTCCATTATTTCTTCATAAGCCACAGAACTCTTTATGGATCTTGTTTTGTTTCCCCGGCTGAGATAAAATTATCTATTATAGCAACTCGAAAGGAGCGAATCATGCCAAACGCACAGTCCCCTTATGATTTCATCGCCTCAAAAATCAGCTCACTTAAAGATGCCTATCCCTCTTTAAGGAGCAAGCCAGATGCTTATGTATTTTCTGTGTTGGCCGTAAAATCCAATTACTATAAAAACCCAGCCCTGGTCCTGACCGAAACAGACTTTGAAGACATCATTGTAGACGGGCAGTATGACGGCGGTGTTGATATCCTGGTGAGCGACCCAAACACTGAAGCCTCTGACCTTGTCATAGGGCAGTCGAAGTATTACCAGTCCATTACCAGCGAGGACGTGTTCAATGCGCTGACCAAAATGGCGTCATTCTATAAGGACATGAAAAGCGGTCATTACGAGCAGGTCAACGCGAAAGTACAGTCACGCTTTTTATCCTTGGATTCCGAAGTAGGGGATGAATCAAAGATACAGTTCGTTTTCTACACCAGCGCCCCGCAGAATAACATCCGCAGGGACCGGCTTAAAAGGAAGTTCCTGGAATTATTTGAGGATTCCAGTAAATTCGAGGTATATATATATTTCGGTCCCGATGTCGTTATGGAAATAAAGGAATCGGAATCCCGCAGACCTACCGTCGAGGCCGGAAAGATAATAATAGACGAGGCTAATAATTGCCTGCTGTATGGAGACAGCGCTGCGCTCATCAATGCATCCGCTTTTTCCATTAAGGTCCTTTATGCACAGCACAACATAAACCTCCTCTCCCGCAATCTCCGGTACCACGTTTCCGGCCGTCAAATCGACAAAGGAATCGAAGACACCATAAATAATAGCCCTGAGACATTCTGGATCAAGAATAACGGAATAACGATCGTTTGTGATGAATTTGCCATCGACGGGAGGGAGGTGAAACTAAGGAACTTCTCCATAGTGAACGGCGGCCAGACTACATACATGATCCATAAGAACAGAAATGTGTCTGAATCCCGGGATTTCTATGTTCCTTGCAAGATTATTGAAAACTGCGGGGAAACTGAAGACGAAA
>ODAI011737915.1_pt1 | contig 11363 bp, 8 predicted proteins | sample 1539321 | NCBI WGS metagenome assembly ODAI01 (sample SAMN02144231, study PRJEB22623) | gut metagenome | biome: sheep rumen | host: Ovis aries | place: New Zealand
CTTGGCGCGGTTGCCCAGCAAAGCGGCGGCGGCCTGTTCCAGCGCGGCTACGTCAGCGACGAGCAATACTACGGCGCTGGCTACTTCAACGACCGCACCAACAGCCCGATGATGCCCGTTTTGCCCGGCCACAACTCCAACAACAACCAAGACGCCAGTCCGTTGGGTAGCGGCATCGCCCTGCTGCTCGGAATGGGCGGCGCCTACCTCGTGGCCAAGAAACGCCGCAAGGACTAAAAAAACACTGAGGTGCAACCGCGCCTCAGTGCCTTCATTGCGAATGAGCCAGCCAGACTTGTGCTGCTGGCTCTTTTTGTTTGCGTCAAATGACCCCACGCTCCAGCAGCGTCATGATGGTGTCGATTTCGTCGTCCTCCGGGTTGTTGTGCGGGTCGAACTCGGTCTTGAGGTTGTAGCCCCACAGCCTTGCGAAGCCTTGGTAGAAGAAGGCACGCACCTTGCCGCGCAATTCTTTCACCAACTGGTAACTCGTGTTGCCTGTTTCGCGGTCGATGAGGCGCACCAGAATAAGACCTTGGGTGATGGTCAGGTTCTTCAACTCCTCGGTATATTGGTCGGTGATTTCCTTCTCGGCCTTTTTCATCAGCATGTGGCGGTCGAATTCGCTGGTCACGTTAGCCAAGATGGAGTCGTATTCCTGCATCTTGGCTCCGGCCAATTTGGCGTAAGGATACACTTTTTTCACGTTGTTGGCCAAACGGCGGCCCTTGTTTGAGTCGGTGATTTGCAAATATCTCTGCATCAGGTCAATATCGACTTCGGGCAGATAGACGATAAGGGTGGTGTCGCCGTTTTCCTCGATTCGGCCATACACCACTGTGCCCGTGATGGGTTCGGCTGTTTCGTTGAAGTCAATGACCGCCGACTTGGGTGCTTCCGGTTTCTTGACATAGGCGACCTTCCGTTTGGATGGGTCTCCTTTGGCGATAAACTGGGCGAAACCCGAAAGAGTCATCAATACGACAAGTGCGGTGAGGGCAATTCTTTTCATGGCGTTTTCTCCTATCATTTATGGTTCAACGCTGCATCCTATGCAAGTATTGTGCCAAAAAAAAAGCACCCGTTTTCGGCGGATGCTTTTTATGTAAAAAAACTGGAATCAATCTCCGGCATGAAGCTTTTTCAGACCCGATTTCTCGAGTTTCGCCTCGGCGTATTCGCGGTCGATGACCAGCTCCGTTGCGGTGATTTCGGAAGGCAGTTCAAACATGGCGTCGTTGAGGATGGCTTCCATGATGCCGCGCAGCCCGCGTGCGCCCACCTTGAACTCAATGGCCTTTTCGACCACGAAATCAAGTGTTTCGTCCTTGATGACCAAGTTGATTTTGTCCATCGCGAAGAGTTTTTGGAATTGTTTCACAAGGGCGTTTTTCGGCTCGGTGAGGATGCGCTTCAGCGCGTTGCTGTCTAAAGGGTTGAGGTGGGTGATGATGGGCAGTCGTCCGACGATTTCGGGGATGAGGCCGAACTTCTTCAGGTCGGCGGGCGAGAGGTATTGCAGCATATTGTCCTTGTCGATGACCTCGTTGCCGCCTGTTCCGTAGCCGATCACGTTGGTGCGTTTTCTTGCGGCGATGAGGCGCTCGATGCCGTCGAAGGCACCGCCCGCGATAAAGAGGATGTCCTTGGTGTTGATGGCGATCATCTCTTGTTCGGGGTGCTTGCGTCCGCCTTTGGGCGGCACATTGACGACCGAGCCTTCCAAGAGTTTCAGCATGGCCTGTTGCACTCCTTCGCCGCTCACGTCGCGGGTGATGCTGGGGTTGTCGCTCTTGCGGGCTATCTTGTCGATTTCGTCGATGAAGACGATGCCATGTTCGGCGGCGGCCACGTCGAAATCGGCCGCTTGCAGCAGGCGCACGAGGATGTTCTCCACGTCTTCGCCCACATAGCCGGCCTCGGTCAAGACGGTGGCGTCGGCGATGGCAAAGGGCACGTTGAGCATCTTGGCGATGGTGCGGGCCAGGAGGGTCTTGCCCGTGCCGGTCTCGCCCACGAGGATGATGTTCGACTTCTCGATTTCCACCTCATCGGCTTCCACCTTTTGGCTGATGCGCTTGTAGTGGTTATATACGGCCACGGACAAGGTGCGTTTGGCTTCGTCTTGCCCGATGACGTATTGGTCGAGGAAGGCCTTGATTTCGGCGGGTTTCTTCAGCGTGAAACCTTTTGAGTCTAATTTGCTTTTGGGTTTGTCGTCGCCGAATTGCTCCTTGATGATGGTATAGGCTTGTTTGGCGCAACTGTCGCAAATCTGTGCATCAACGCCTTGTATCATCAGCCGCACTTCGTTGGCTTTGCGTCCGCAAAACGCGCAAACATCTGATTTTCTGGCCATTGTTTATGCCTTCTTGTTCTTGATGAGCACTTCGTCGATCATGCCATAGGCCTTGGCTTCCTCGGCGGTCATCCAATAGTCGCGGTCGCTGTCGGCCCACACCTTGTCGTAGGTCTGGCCCGAGTGCTTGGCGATGATTTCATACAGCTCTTTCTTCAGTTTCTGTATTTCGCGTGCCGTGATTTCGATTTCGGTGGCTTGGCCTTCCACGCCGCCCATGGGCTGGTGGATCATGATGCGCGAGTGGGGCAGGGCCGAGCGTTTGCCGGGAGTGCCGGCGCACATCAGCACGGCGGCCATCGAAGCGGCCATGCCGGTGCAGATGGTGGCCACGTCGGGGGTGATGAACTGCATGGTGTCGTAGATGCCCAAGCCGGCATAGACGCTGCCGCCGGGCGAGTTGAGGTAGATCTGGATGTCGCGCTTCGAGTCGGTCGACTCAAGGAAGAGCATCTGGGCTTGGATGACGTTGGCCACATAGTCGTCGATGGCGGTGCCGAGGAAGATGATGCGGTCCATCATCAAGCGGCTGAAAACGTCCATCTGGGCCACGTTCAACTGGCGCTCTTCGATGACGGTGGGGCTGATGTAGCCCTGGCTGCGCACTTTCGACATGTATTGCTCCAAGCTCAAGGTGTTCATTCCGAGGTGCTTGGTGGCGTATTTTTGGAATTCTGTGATCATTTGCGTTCCTCCTCAAGTTTCTTCATGAAGTCCTTATAGTTGGTGTCGGCGTAGTTGATATTCATCTTGCCTTTCAGGAATTGGGTCATCTTGATGTCGGCGAGTTGGTTCTTCAGCTGCTCTTTCTGTTGGCCGTCCTTGAGGTAGTTGGCGGCAATCTTGTCGAGATTGGCCTTCATGTCGTCCTCAAGCGTGGCATAGTCGATGCCGGGGAAGATTTGCTTCAGCACGAAGTTCTTCACTTCCTCTTCGGTGACGATGAGTTCGGGGTTGTTTTGCGCGATGCTGTCTTCGATGAGCTGCCAGCGCAGGCCCTTCACATAGTCTTTTTCGTAGTTTTTGTCCACGTCGTCGGCCGTCAGCTTGCCTTGGCTGTTTTCAACGAGCCAGCGTTTCAGGAAGGTGTCGGGAAGCTCGAAATGGGCGGCGGCCACGATTTCGTCGATCATCTTGTTGAAGAGGATGGGGTCGGTTTCGGCCTCGAATTGCTTTTCCATCTCGGCTTTCACCTTGGACTTGAAGGTGTCGAGGTCTTTCACGTCTTGCTTGGGGAACACTTTTTCGAAGAACTCTTCGTCCAGTTCGGGCTTCTCGTTGCGGAGGGCGTCGTCGATGATGATGTTGAAGTCGGAGGCGGCGGGGGCATCTTGTCCCAGGATCTTGGTCACGGCTTCTTCGCCGCCGAGGGCCTTGGCGAGGTTCACGATGAACTCGGCGCCCACTTCCTTGCCGATGAATTTCTTGCGGATGGTCTTGTTGGTGATTTGGTCCATGTGGATGTAAACGCCGTCTTTCTCGAAGCCTTCTTCCACTTCCTTGCCGTCTTTGGCTTCGCGCACCTTCATTTCGAGGCGGTCGTTTTCGCCCACGGTCTCAGGGTGCGAGGTGTTGGGGTTGCGCTCCAGCATGTCGTCGATGGCGCGTTGCACGTCTTCCTCTTCGGCGATGATGTGGTAGAAATCGACCATCGTGTTGGTGTAGTCGATGTTGATTTCGGGGCGGATGGCTGCCTCGAAGCAGAAGTCCATGTCGTCTTGGTTTTCAAGGTCGTTGGGCTGCTGGTTGTCGAGGTCGCTCAGCGGGTAGCCTATCACGTTGAGTTTGTTGTCGAAGATATATTTGTTGAGGTTTTCCGAAACCACGTTGTTCAGGGCTTCCATTTTCGCGCTGGCACCGTACATTTTCTTGATCATGCCCATGGGCACCATGCCGGGGCGGAAGCCGGGCACGTTGGCGCGTTGGCGCATCTGCTTCAGGGTTTTTTCCACGGTTTCTTGATAGTCAGCCTTCTCGACGCTGATTTTGATGGAGATGAGGTTGTCTCCTTTTGAGGTTTGCGTAATATTCATTGCTAAGATATTGATTATTTGTATTTTGTGCGGATGAAGGGACTCGAACCCTTACTTCTCTCGAAACCAGATCCTAAGTCTGGCGCGTCTACCAATTCCGCCACACCCGCTCGTGCGCGATTTTGAGGGCGCAAAGATACAACTTTTTTGTGAATGCAGAATTATGAATGCAGAATTATGAATGATAACGACATTCCTAATTCCTAATTCTTAATTCTTAATTCTGCATTAATTCTTCACGTCCAACGCTTCGCGCAAGGCATTCCCGATGAGCATAAACGCCAGCACGAGGAGCATGATGGCGATGCCGGGCAAAATGGCGAGATAGGCCGCGTCCAAAATGATGAAGGCATAGTTTTCCTTGATCATGCTGCCCCACGAGGGCATGGGCGGCTGCACCCCGATGCCGAGGAAACTCAAGCCCGCCTCAAGCAGGATGGCCGAGGCGAAATTGGCCGCCGAAACCACGATGATGGGATTGAGGATATTGGGCAGGATGTGCTTGAAAATAATGCGCAAATCCCTGAACCCCAACGCTTTCCCGGCCTCAACGAAAGTCGTCTCGCGGATGGAAAGAATCTGGCCTCTGACGATGCGCGCCACCTCGACCCACATCGTCAGGCCGACGGCGATGAACACTTGCGCTATGCCTTTGCCCAAGGCGAAAGTGATGGCGATGACCAAAAGCAGGGTGGGGATGGACCACACCACGTTGATGAACCACACCACCGCGTCATCCACCTTGCCACGGAAGAAACCGCCCAAACTGCCCACCACGATACCTATCATCAGGCTGAGCAGCACGGCGATGAAGCCCACTGTCAGGCTGATGCGGCTGCCCAAAACGAGTCGGCTGAGGAAGTCGCGCCCGAATTGGTCGGTGCCCAATAGGAATTTGCGGTGCTTCACGCAATGGGAGCGGATATAGGTGTCGGCATCACTGTCCGAGAAGAATGATTTGCTTGCAAGTTCCTTGTTTTCAATGGTTTCCGTTCTCGACACTCCGCCTCCTTCCGACTGGTAAAGAAACACCGTGGTTTGCTCTTTATTAATATGCAGGCTGTCGAAAGGCAGGTAGGTGCAGTCGTCAGGCCTACCATTGAAGAAAGATTGGAGAAAGGGCGTTTGCGCAAGGGGCGTATCCTTCGGAATCATGAGCATATCGACCTCGAAGCCTGGTTTCTTGGTGCTGATTTCCAAGAGTTGTCGATTGGCGTTGGGTGTCTTGTCGGGGATGACCAGATAGGCGAACAAAGCCAGCAAAGCCCAAACGAGGACGAAAAACAAAGCCACCATCCCGAGTTTGTTGCTTCGGAACCGCTTCCAAGCCAATGCTTTAGGTGATTGCATGTTTTTCGCTTTATTGTTCATGAAAGGGTATGTTTGAGCCGTCAAAGGTAGCGTTTTTGCACCGATTTTGGCCTTGAAAAAAGAAAAAATGAAAATTTTGCCGAAAAAAAACTTCCATTATGGAAAAATGTTGTATTTTTGCAGCCGCAAAACTGATGGTGGATGTAGCTCAGTTGGTTAGAGTACCGGATTGTGGTTCCGTGGGTCGTGGGTTCGAGTCCCATCTTCCACCCAAAGCAAAAGAGACTCCGATAGGGGTCTCTTTTTTGCTTGAATGGATTATGTTTCAGAAAAAAGTGCGTTTTCTTTCCCGTCACATTTTCAAACCGCAAAAAAACATTTGTGTTTTCCCAGAAAGTATTATCTTTGTGGCCTCGAAGACAAATATATGGGCGTTGGCGTTGGACATCTTCCGCTCAATTCGCGCCTGATGTATTTCGACTTGCTGAAAATTAGAATCAATGAAGATAGTTTATTAACGCAAAATCTCTACAACGATGACAAACATCAACACCATGCAAGCCATCGCTGCAACCAACAACCCCCCTCCCCAACGTTGGGGGGGGGGTAAATGATTGTAAATCAATCATTTACAACAATTTAAGCAAAACAATAACCAAAAGCACCCGACGGGAAACGTTTCTCCTTGCCGTGCTCCTCGCGATAGCGACGGCGGCGCAAGCGCAAACCGCCTTCGGCGGCGGCTCTGGAACGGAACCCGACCCGTATCTCATCTACACCACGGACCACCTCGACCAGTTGGCCGCCGACGTGAACAACGGAAATATGTACGAAAACACATATTTCAAGCTCATGGTCAACCTCAGCTACACAGGCAAGACCTACACGCCCATCGGCTGTGTCTTTTTTGATGGCACACAAGTCGTAGAGCGCAGGTTCTGTGGCGTTTTTTGGGGCAACAACCACTCCATCAACAACGTGATCATCAACAGCCAAGATGACCATTGCGGGCTGTTCGGCTTTGTGGGCTATGGTGGAGAAATCTCTAACCTTACCTTGGGTGGCAACTCCTCCATCGTCTCAAAGGGCAATGCCGGCGGCATCGCTGGAGAAGTCTGGAGTAATGCCAAAATAATGAACTGCCATGTGGGCGAAAACGTGCTCATCTCTGTACATCCCGTGGCATCAGGCAGCGCTTATGCTCCCGGGGACTTGGGCGGCATTGCAGGCTGCTCAAGTGGGAGAATAGCGTATTGCGTCAGCAAGGCCTCGATTAACTACGGAGGCATTGCGAAGACCAAAAACCTCGGCGGTGTCGTGGGTGGATTATACAGCGAGGGAAGGGTCGACTATTGCCGCTTTCTCGGAACGGTAGAGGGCACCCTCCATGTGGGTGATGTGGTGGGCAGCAGCAGCGGTACCCTCAACTACAATTACTACCACACCTCGGTCCGCCACGGCGGCGTGGACGGCAACGACACCAACGGCGCGAAATGGATGGGCACCGTCACTTTCGGCGAACAGGTTTCAGGCTCGCTTCCCGAGGCCACTTTCGAGGACGGCGGCACGCCTTATTTCGTTGTTGGAAAGGCTATGGTGATGTCGAATATGAATTATGATGCGCCAGCGGGCTATGTCGTCGCGAGCGTGACCTATTCGGCCAACGGCGTCGCGCTTGTCGAAGACGGCGCGAATCATCGTTTCACCATGCCCGATGAAGACGTGACCATCACCGGCAGCGCGACCCTCAAGCGCGACATCGGCTACAGCGATTGGGTGACGATTGAGATTCCCAGCCAAGCCTACACGGGCGACCCGCTGACACCGGTCGTCACCGTCACCGACAACATGACCGGCGCACCTGTCACGCTCACCGAAGGCGTTCACTACACCGTCACCCTGCCCGACGGTCTCACGGACTACGGCCATTACGACATTACCATTACTGGCATAGGCACGTTCACGGGCCAGACTACGGCGACGTTCACCATCACACCGCCGCAGGGAACGGAAGAAAACCCCATCGTTATCCACTCCACAGAAGAGATGGACGCGTTTGCGGCGGCAGTAAACAGCGGCCTGATGCCGGACGGACAATACTTCTTACTTGACGCCGACCTCGACTACACAAACAAGACCTACACACCTGTGGGCACAGAGTCCAACCGCTTCAAAGGCACCTTCGACGGCCACGGCCACAGCATCAGCAATGTGGTCATCAACGAGCCAGACCATTATTATCAGGCACTGTTCGGCGTTATAGGCGACAACGGCACGGTCAAGAACCTCGTTTTGGGCGCGGGAAGTTCCATCACGGGCACAAGGTATGTGGGAGGCATTGCAGGCATCTGCTACGGCACGATTACGGAATGCTCCGTCAGCGAGGGCGTGAGTATCTCGGGTAATTATTGGGTAGGCGGCATTGCAGGGCGCATTGTCGGCACTTTGAGCGGGTGCGTGAACAGGGCTTCGGTTTCTGGAGAGATATATGTTGGCGGCATTGCAGGAATCAGTTACAACAATCCAAATAATCCAGTCACCAACAACTTTAACCTTGGCGCCGTGAGCGGCAATTATTATAATGGAGGTATCGTTGGTGCCAGTAATAATAACGACGCATTAAGCAACAATTACTATGTCGGCGCGTGCAACGTGGGCGGCATCAATGGCAGCGACGTGGAGGGACGGGCCATGCGGGGTTGGGTGGTTTCGGCAAGCGAGGGCATTTTCGTGCAGCAGATGCCCGACGATGACTTCAACTTCACGGGCCTCACCTACGACGGCATCATCTATCTCGGCGCAGGGCAGACGGGGTATTTCGTGGTCGGCAGGATAGACGGCTCGGCGGGCAATTTCGCCGCCAGCGCGGGCACGCTCACGCCAGTCAGCAGCGAGGTTTTCACTGAAAACTACTACGCGCTCGCCATGCCCACCCAAGGGCAAGACGTGGTCGTTTCATCAACGGACATCAGCCTTGCCGTGCCGGGCTACGGCGAGAGCACCAACGCGGGCTGGCGGTTCATCGCCTCGCCCGTGGCGGGCAGCATCGAGGCCGAGGCCGTGGGCAACATCTTCTTCCCCAACCATGATCTCTACCGCTTCAACCAAAGCGCAACCTTAGAGTGGGAGAACTACAAGCAAGAAGGCGGCCACTATCATTTCGCCATAGAGAACGGTCGGGGCTACCTCTATGCCTCTGAAACCGACATCACCTTGTTCTTTTCTGGCCCCTACAATCAGGGCACTGAGCCTGTCGAAGTGCCGCTAGTCTATGATGCCAACGCCTCTTTCGCCGGCTGGAACCTCGTGGGCAACCCCTTCCCCGTGGCGGCATACGCCAACAGGAGCTACTACACCATGAACGCCGACGGCACGGGCATCGAGCCAAACGCGGTTTCGTCGGCAACGGCCATCCCTGCCTGCACCGGCGTGATGGTAAAAGCCGAGACGACGGGCGAAAAGGTCACTTTCAGCCGCACGGCGCAGCAAAGCGCGGGCAACAACGGGACAATCCAAATCGCCGTGGCGCAAGCCGACACACGCGGCAACGCCATTCAGGACAAGGCCATCGTGAGCTTCAACGCCGGCGACCGCTTGGAGAAATTCGTCTTCGGCGAGACGGATGCCAAAATATATATCCCGCAAGGCGGGAAGGATTACGCCGTGGCCACCGTTGGTAGAGACGCGCCATGGCACGTCTCTACAACAGACGAAATCCCGGTTAATTTCAAGGCCGCGAAAAACGGCACCTACCCCTTGACCTTTGACACGCAAAACCTTGATTTGGAATACCTGCACCTGATTGACAACCTCACCGGCGCGGACATAGACCTCATCCCCCTTTTAAGGGGGCAAGGGGGTTTAAACGATACCCGCCCCTCTACCGCATCCTACACCTTCACCGCCAAAACCACCGACTACGCCTCGCGTTTCCGCTTGGTGTTTTCCGGGCCAGCAGACGGCCCGTCTGCGGATGAACAACCCTTCGCCTATCACGCCGATGGCGAAATCCATATTGTGGCGGACACATTCGATGTGTCCCTACAGGTGGTGGACGTGATGGGACGCGTTGTTGTCAGTACAGACGTTGCACGCAACGTCTCTACAAACGGGATGACACCGGGCGTTTACGTCTTGCGCCTCATCAACGGCGAAAACGTCAGGACACAGAAAATCGTGATTGATTGATATGCGGTTTGTAGAGACGTCATAAATGGCGTCTCTACACATGCACCGCATGTCGAAAAATCAAAAAAAAAGGCGCAACGTGCGCCACATTCAAAATAATTCCGTAATTTTGCAGCCCGAAATCGAAAATTCGACCTAAGTCATTAGGCACTATGGAGAAGAACAACGAATTTCTGATACCGGTCAGCGGCCTCGCCTTGGGCAGCCACACCTACCAGTTTGAAATCAACGACGGTTTCTTCGCGGAGAGGGAATACTCTGAGATTCAGCACGGCAAGGTGGAAGTGAGCTTGGATATCGACCGGCAGGAAACCCTGATGGTGCTGCATTTCGGCATTGAAGGGACGGTGCGTGTGGCCTGCGACCGCTGCGCCGACGAGTTCGACCTACCCATCCGCGACGAGCGCGAGTTCTTCCTCAAGTTCGGCACGGAAAACGCCCAAGAGTCGGACGATGTGGAAGTCGTTCCGGCAGAACAGGCCGACTACGACATCAGTTCTTTGGTTTACGAGTTTATCATCCTCGCCGTTCCGATGCACCGCGTGCATCCCGAAGGACAATGCAACCCCGAAGTGATGGCGATGCTCACGGCAGAACAAACCGTTGAGGAAACGGAGGAGGAGAACGAGATTGACCCACGCTGGGCCGCATTGAAAAACATAAAGTTGGAAGATTAAATAATTGATAAATAACAAGTTAAAATAATAGAAAAATGGCACATCCTAAAAGAAGACAGTCTCACACCAGAGGCGCGAAGAGAAGAACACATTACAAGGCTGAAACACCTAACGTGACCGTTTGCCCCGTGACCGGCACGATGCACGTCATGCACAGGGCCTACTATGTTGACGGCGACCTGTACTACAGAGGTCAGCTGGTGATGGCAGCCAAGCAGTGATTGCTGGCAAACGCAATGCGCAACACTTTTTTCCGAAAAAAAACGAAAAAAAGTGTTGCGCGCATTGAAAAATTGCCTATCTTTGCAGCATCAAAAGCTAAGGACAACTTAGCACACCGAAATTCGGATTTTTTTCATAATCTTTATATTGTTTTTCCCCTCCTTTTTCCCCATCAGGAGGGGTTTTTTGTTGTTGTTACTTGTGGTTTCGGTTTTTCTTTGTAATATTGCAGTCGAAAAAAGGAGGCTATATGAGTAGGAAAGACTTAGTGGCACAAATACAAATGAAAAAACCTTATATCAAAATGAAAAAACTATTCTCATTAATCGCAGCATTAATGCTGTCACTCACGGTGGCCCGCGCCGACGAAGGCATGTGGCTGCCTTACGCCCTCAACGGGCAAAACCTCGCCGAGATGCAAGCCATGGGTTGTAAACTCACGGCGGAACAGATTTTCAGCTTCAACCAGCCGAGCATCAAGGACGCCATCGTGCAATTCGGTGGCGGCTGCACGGGCGAGATCATCTCTCCCGAAGGCTTGCTGCTCACCAACCACCACTGTGGCTTGAGCTA
>ODAI012408170.1_pt1 | contig 11363 bp, 13 predicted proteins | sample 1539321 | NCBI WGS metagenome assembly ODAI01 (sample SAMN02144231, study PRJEB22623) | gut metagenome | biome: sheep rumen | host: Ovis aries | place: New Zealand
ATAAAAAGTATGATTTTCTCTTATCTTTGCAAAATCCTGAACACCAATCGCTATCTCTCTTGCCATGATCCACGTCACCTCCATAAACGAAGCTTAGTGTTATCTTACCATAGTTTCCGTAAAACCGCAATGCAGGACAGCGTCCTATCGGCGATGTTCATCCACCCGCACTGTATTTTTTCACTTTTCACATGAACAATTTATTTGCGGAAACACTGAAAAAACTCAGGGCAGAAAGAGGGCTGTCACAGATCCAGCTGGGAGAGCAGATGTTTGTCAACCAGTCCACTGTCGCCCGCTGGGAGAGCGGAAGCCGTCTGCCGGATGCGACCATGATCCCCCGCCTCTCCGTGGTTTTGGATGTGGATGTCAGCACGTTCATGCCAGACGCCACGATCACGGATTTTATCTGGCCGCAGGAAGCCATAGAATACGCAAAAATGAACCAGATTGCATTGGCTATTCTGGATATTGAGCTGGGGACAGCCAGCGGGCTTGACCTCTGCCGCACGCCGTGGAACAGGCACAGTTTGGGGAACTGCTCCTTGTGGAGTACGATGTGCTATTCTCCAATTTCCGCCTGCCGCCGCTGACCCTTCAGCCCATCGTGGAGAACGCTGTCAAGCACGGCATGGACCCGTATGCCTGTCCGCTGTACGTCCGGATTCAGACAAGGCACACCGGTTCCGGCAGCGTGATCACCGTGGAGGACAATGGTCCCGGCTTTGAAAAGCGGAAATCGGACGTTGAGCCGCACATCGCGCTTGACAATATCAGGGAACGGCTGGAGATGATGTGCCGGGGGACACTGACGATCGAGCCTGGCGAAACCGGCGGCACAAGGGTGGTCATCAGAGTGCCGGATAAGTAAATAGGTTTCATTCCCGACATACCGCCAAAAATGGCATCCAGGTCACCTTGGTCAAATCCGACAGTCATACCTGCATTTGCATCCGTCCAGACATCTGGAGCTGTGTCAGTGTTTGTATTCTGTGTCACAAGGGTTGCTTTTTCCCGAGCCTCAAGCACAATCTGGCGGATTGCCTCCTTATCAGGCTGTTTCCCGGCATTTTTTTCCTCCTTCACATCTCCTGCATTCTCCTGCTGCATACCCCTATAACACCTGACCGCCTCCACAATGTACTGTGCTTTCTTCCTTGGCAGGCTGTTCAAAAACTCTGCCACCTCCACATGCTCCGGATCATTTTTATTAAATCCAATGGTCATCACAAAGGGATTTTTCTTTTCTGTTCCTGTATATCCCATACGCAGTTACCTACCTTTCTTTTCCGCCAATTCATAAAGCAACTTGTATCCTTTCGCATTGGCGCAGATGTCATCAATGAAGATACATTTCCCAATCCGGTCGGAACTTTCCAGATATTGATCATCAGATAATCCAGCGTCAGGCCACCCAGATCCACCGCAAGGAGCTTCCCGTATCCCCTGAGCGTCCCATACTGCGTCATGACTGCCGCATAGTCCTGCGGATAGGCAACAGCTTTTATGATGTCCACGCTGTATTCCGTCCCCTTATAGATAAAGCGCTGCCTGCCCCTGCCGATGAAATATTCCTCAAACCTGGCGTACAATGCCCCATAGTGTTTCGGCGGCAGTCCCACCGGAAGCCCAACCTGCAGCGCAGTGTCCGGCGTTATTATGCTCCGCTTCGCCTCCATTGCGATAGCAAACAGCGTCAGGATAAAGGACCTGTCGTCTGCCGTCTTGTCCTTCATGTAAGGGATGCGCTGTTTACTCAGAATATAATATTTCCCATTGTAAAACAGATAGTCCCCCATGACTGGCTTGCAGTCACTCTCCACATATCCGGATGTGAATACCTCATGTTCTGTCTTCATGTTCCTGTTCCCATGGTCGATGGGTACGATCATTCTCTGGCTCATAAATTTTCTCCTCCTTCGTAGAGTTGATTTTGGTTTTTAAGTTCCTATTATGTATATACGCATTTAATAAGCAAAAACCAACGCTAATACATAAAAAAACGAAGTAGCACCACATTGGCACCACTCCGGCATATATGCTTGTTTAACTGGCGTTTATCTCAATTTCGGAAAGGGCGCATAGTCATAAACCATGCGCCCTGCAAACCCTGCTTATACTGGCTGGAGATTACTCATTGCCTCAATCTCTTCAATGGAAAGTCCGGAAACTGCAGCGATTTCTTCAGGAGTATTCTTACCTAACTCCAACATCTTTTTTGCTACCGCAACAGCTTTCTCCTTTTCAGCCCTTTCATATATACCTTCACCCAAGTTACACATGCTCTGCACCTCCTTACTCATTGTCATCGTCATCGGAATATCAAAATCCTTTTCCAAAATATCCTTTTTCTCATCCGGCTGCTTCTCCGAAGATAACAATACATCCAGCAGCCGAAGGATCGGCTGACTTTTCGCCTGATCCGCATTTCCCAGTCTGAGCAAAATTACCGACAGAAGATCATAATCCTTTTTATCGCCTTTCACTTTACCAACAGTGTTTTTCTCTTCAATGCTGTACTCCGTGATCGTATTTGCAACATCCTCGTCAACACTCATCTGGATCTTCTGCGCCGAAATCATACGGCTCACATAATAGATTGCCCGCTTGATGATGGGATATGGTGTTTTATCGCTATTCTGCGCCTCCAGGTTCACGATCAATCTTATCGGTTCCTTCGTCCCCGGTACTTTAGCAGAAAATCTGATGTCATAAAACACCTTTCCTATCTTTGTTAAAATCAGAAAAGACCATTGCCTTCCACTTTAATGTCCACCTTATGAAACGATTTTTACCACTTTATTTTGATTTTTAACGGTATGAAACGGTAGCATGAAAAAATGCCTAAAATAACAAAGACCCCGAAAACACAAGGTTTTCAGGGCTCTCTGAGAGAGGCGCAGACCGGATTTGAATTCCCTGCGGTCCTCAAAAGTACAGAAAATAAGGAGGTTTGAGGGTGCCTTGCTAAGATTCAACCGGGGATTCAACGGATAGTCACAATTAAACTATCTCAGGTGTCCGCACTTCTCCACGATTAAATCAAGACTTTTGCAGCATCGTTAACCTCTTGGTCAACCCCTAGTCGCCTCTCTTATGGGAAAATGAGAATAGGAAGCAGCACCCATGCCAAACGCTGTCCTATCCTTGAACCTTAATTTTTATAGCTCTTATAATCTTCGGCAATCTTTTCCCATGCCTTTCGCATATTCTCCAGCCCGCCGACATTTTGCCTTCCTCTGGAACCACAATGAGCTACTCCGTACACAGTTATTTTCTCATCAAAGGGATATGGAGACATAAAAGGAATCCCCTTGCTTAATTGTTTGCAAAAGCTCTTGGTCACCTTATTCGCAACAACCTCATATGTACATTTCCCTAAACAGATGATGATTTTAGGTTTCACGGCCATGACTAAATCCTTGAAAAACTCCTTGTCCATTCTCATTAGGGTTTTTGTCATTCCTCCGGTCTGTTCATCCTTCCTATAGCCTAAAGAATAATTAGTAAAGAATAGTCTCATTCCCGGATTTTTCTTTGTAATGTCAATATTATTGCCAAATACCTTAAACATCTCCGTCAAGTTTCTGTCAGTCTCACTGACCGTGGCGTCATATGTCGTTGTTGCCCTTCCGTCTATTATGTCTTCTATGAATTTACATATTGCAGAATTTCTATCTGGATTTCCCCAATCCTGACCTACAAGAAGTATGTCAACACCTTTTTTGTCAATGTCTTTCAACTGATAACCCTGCCAGTAAGTCCACAAATTGATTTGATTACCTTTTTGCCATGTTTCACAAGGAACATATTTCACTTTTCCATAGCCATAGGGCATATTTCTCGCTTTTTTTGCTTTCCGTACAACCTCTTCGTACCGCATGACTCTATATCTCCTTCGAAATCCATGACAGATCGCTTAATTACTATTTTTTTGAATTTCTTCAAGATAGTCTTTATATTTTTCCATTTCTTCTTGGTGTTCAACATAACCAATACATTCCCGCATAAAATTTTCCAACTGTTCCGACGACATTGTATCAATGTCTCTTTCTGGAAAATCTATTAGCTCTGATTGATCAATACTTTTATTTTTTTGATTGTATCGGCATTGCAAAATAGCAAATAAGATTAATAAAAACAGAAAAATTATCATAAAATTTTAACCTTTTGAATATTACAGAAATACCCCTTATTAATTACTTTTCAGGTATTCAATTTCTCAAATTTAACAGCTGTTCCATTCGCAGAAACAAGTATCATATTATTTGATAAAACATTCAAATCTATATCAACTGCAATAATGCCATCCGCACCATTCCGTATTGCATTCTCCTTCATAACACTAATTGCCATATTTTGTGCACTAGCTAATTTAGATTGAAACCCCGTAGAATTGCTCCCAAAGAAGTCACTAATAGAAGCATTCATCTCAGAAAAAGCACCGGTTCCTAATGCAGCTTCTCCATGCACAATTCCCATATATTTAGTAATTTTATATCCATCTAATATATGTGCAGAAACCGTAATAAAATTTTTAATCCTATCATCTTCTTGCTTTTTTAGCTTTTCATGGGTCTCTTGTTTCTCCTTTAATTTCTCTTTGAAAGCATTCGGATTAGAATAGTCATAACCACAGTTAAAGCATTTATTTACAGCATCACCTAACATTTCTCCGCAAAGAGGACAATTCTTCATAATTACTTTCTCCTTTATTCTAATATATAGATTATTATATACCGCCCTTTATGAACTTGGCAATAGTACATGGAGCTGAAGTGAAAAGTTTATTTCCACTCTGAAAACTGTCTTTGAAGAAGTGGCGTTTACTCATACAGAAAAGGGGAAATGCCACTTTTTTGCTATACAAAAGTTGAAATTACTGTTACACTATTCTTGATTACTGGTGTCTGGCTGGAGTGATTGTCTGTTTTTAAACATGGCAAATAAGCGGACTTTAGTCGAGTCTTTTTTGGGGAGCAGGACTACCTTCCACTTCAGACCATAGATATGGAATGTCCTGACAGCCGCCTGTGATCATGTTATTTTTTGAGAAGATAGGGTTTCAAAACAACCCTATCTTTCTCTATATTCCGTAGACCAAACGCAATCAATTTTTCATAAAGGTCATGGTACATAAAGTTTGCTACATCCAGAGGGCTTTTGCCACCCAGTTTTTCAACAGGGGCGGAATCCACATGGCTGATGACGATGTTTAAGGCATCTTGATCCAGCAGCCCTAAATTTCTCAGATCAGTCCCTTTGGGAAGGATATAACGCAGCTCGATATGCTTGTTTTCCAGTGTGCCTTTCTGGCCTGACTGCATCGGGTCGCAGTAGAAAACCCTGGTACGCCTGGTTCCGTCAGCGGACATTTCCATGCCTTCAGCATTGGAGAATTCGGAGCCCCTGTCTGTCAGAAGGATGTGGACATATTTGCGGAAAATCTCCCTGCCAAGGATCTCTTCCAGCAGATCGACACCTGCTTTCATGGAAAGAGCGGTTTTGCTTTCCTGATAGACAGCGAAGAGAACCCCTGCGCTTACGAATTTAAAGGTCTGTATAAAAGGGCCGTTGTTTTCATCGTTGTAGACAGTATCCATCTGGGTTACAAATACATCGGGATTTTCGGTCGTGTAAAGCGTATAGTCCTTGTAAGTACGTCCCTGAAGGTATTTACGGTCAGCTCTTTTCTTATACTCATTGGATTTCTTCTTCGTAATCTTTCTGGAAACCTGACGGCACAGATCCATGACCGTAATGTCAGCTATTTCATGAAAGGCATCACCTTCTATATAGTTGTAGAGGGTTTTTTCTGAAATACCCAGCTCCGGATGGTCTGTAACGATCTGGTAGGGAGACTGTCCCTGTCGGAGGAGCGGACCGATGATGGCAGCCATCTCTTTGGCTTCCTGAACGGTAAGGTTTACTCCCTGCCGGGAATCAACTAATGTGGAACGATAATCCAGATGTGCGTCCTCGGGACAATAGCGATATTTGTCGAACCTGCATTGGCTCCAGTCAGAGCATCCGTTACAGGCACCTGGAGAGCGGTCACGTCTGGAACAACGGAAAGGGCTGTATTCAGGGCATTCCGGAGTGCACTGGCGTCCAAACACACACTTACGGTAGTTGTTGCATTCCAGAGGCATCTTACACTTGTAAGTGATGGCACGATGGAGTTTGATCTCCTTTCCGATGGTTGATTTGTCTTTGCCAATCGTTTGGGCAATAGCAGTTTTAGATGAACCATTGGTAATGCCGGTAAGGATAATACGTCTTTCTTCGAGTGTCAAATGAGAAAAAGAATTGGATATACTCATAGTAACACCTGCCTTTCCGGCGGCTGTCAAACTCATTAAGTGTAAGACAAAATGCAACTTTCATGTAAGTGGAATTTTGTGAAAGACTAAAATCCACTTCGCCCCTATCAGAGTGGAAATAAACTTTTCACTTCAGCAATAGTACATGGATTCTATCATTGTATAAGGATAGCTTGAAAATACAGGAAATATACTATATAATTATTTTGATTTATACTGAAAATGATCAAAAATGTTTTTATTCAAATTTTATAGATTGGGGGACTAGCAAGTGAAAAGACCTACCATTGACCAGTATTTGCTATCCACATGTCTTTTCATAATAGACGAGTTAAATGAGCTATATAGCAATTGTACTAAAGAAGAATTAAAAGCTATTGCTGATGAGAAATATAATGAGATGGATATTACTGTTAAACTAGGATATCCGTTCCGACAGATGATTCACTATACAGTAGGTGATTTTTCTAAGAAAGGGCCTAAATCAAATCACGATTTATATGTAGAGACAAAAGATTTTAAAATTGAGGTAAAATATTTAAAAAACTGGACCAGTGGAACCGGGAAAACTAAATCGGCAAGTAAAACTTGGGGGGAATATCAAAAAGATTTTGATTGGTTGATAGAAGAAATTCAAGCCGGAAATAAGAATAAACGGGCATTTGTCATAGGTTGGTTTAATTGTGTTAAGTCATTTTCACAATATATGCAACTCGGGATGGGTGCAGGAAGCCATCCAATAATTAATGAAGAACGTGTTGCTTACTTCCCTTTTTTGAGAAAATTAAAGGCACCAACGTACACAACGGATTTAGTTTACAATTATGAATGCGCATATAAAGAGTTATCGTTAAACTTAATTGGTGAGACTAGTCCGAATTGTAACTGTTTGTTCTTAGGAAATGAAAAAGATACTTTTCACTTTGCCATATATTACTAAGAATAAATAAAATTTTTGCTGAGAAAATTCCACCCTAGTATCCTGTACTGTGGTGATGATGAGTAAGCGCATAGTTTCGATGGGTACCCCGAGTCTATGCGCTTACCTTAAAAGCATCCATAATAGCCTCTACCTTTTCATAATTCTTTTCTTTCTGGCACATTTTGGACATCCATGCCCATTCAACAAGCTTGCTGCAACAACCTTCCATTCGTAACCACACTTCTTGCAGCGAGCATCGATTTTTGTTTTATTATTTATATACTCTCCACATATTTCTATATTGTTATTGCACCTTTCTATTTCTGATACAAACTGCTCTGTTGTTTTAGAAGCAAGTTTCCCTTTTCTTATTTTTGCACCATTTATAGCAGAACAATGTGGACATCCTTTTCCTTGAGTCAAAGAATATGCTAATGGATTCCATACATGCCCACAATCAAGGCATTCTACTTCTATACGTTCATTAATACGCTGGAACTTTCCTATTATCTTTACTTTCGGATTTATCTCCTTCATTTCATGTACAAACTCTTCGTGTGTTCTAGTCCGATTCTGTATAGCAAGTTGCTTTCCGCAAAGAGGACATCCATTTCCGTTCAGTAAGGAATAAGGTCTTGCTTTCCATGCGGGATGATTGCAGGTTTTGTTATTTACCAATATTGGTATATTTGAGCCTTTATACTTTTCTAGAACATCAATATTCGGCCTCTTAGCTTTGAGTTCTTCAAGAAACGACTCGTTGGCATTATAGTGACAAGCTTCATATGCTTCATTTGCCACCATACCCCAATCGAGATTTACAGACTCATAATTAAGCAAGCTAAGGAGTTCCTGAACAAGCTTCTTTATTCGTTCATAACCATATTCATTCAAGAACCCACTATATACATAACAATCTTCCGCAAATGGCGGCTCATTATTCTTGGGATAAGTATCATACACAGTAATAAGTCTAATCCCCAACTCTTGGCATTTTTTTCTCTTTTTTAGATCCGTATCAATGGCTTTTCTCTCATGATAAAGCCACGATCCCGGCTCTATCGCAAACTTATAATTCGGAACATATATATCTAATTCTTGTCCTATCGCATCTGTGTCTCTTGATAGTACATTCTCGTCGCCAAGAATCCGTTTAAAAGATATCAGAATAAATTGTTCCATAAAGCTTGTATGCGGCTTAACGCAATTCATGCACTGAGCCCCGTATAGCAATCTTGCAGGTTTTGATTTCCATATATTTCCACAAATACGGCATTTTACCTCTATGGGTGTATTCGCGTTTATATATTCGCCTTTAATTTCAATATACGGATTAAAATCTTTCAATTCTGCTCTGAAAGAGTCTGTGGTCTTTCGGATATTATTAGCACATTTAGGGCAACCGTGTCCATGTACAAGTGGTCCCGGTGTTGTCATCCACACATATCCACAATTTGAACATTCAAACTCAATCTTCGTACTGCAGTTAATATACCTACCTCTAGCTATTATAGTAGGGTTCTTTTCTGCTAATTCAGTTATAAATTGTTTATGAGTTTTCCGTTGCATCAAATACCCTCTCATATCGAACTAAAATGTTTAAAAGCATCTATAATAGCCTCTTCCTTCTCGGGAGGACACTGCAGTATCTTTCCCTCTCCAAGAGCCTGTATTATAGTTGAGTCTCTTCTCCATACCAATCTCGTCCTTTATCTGACCAATATAAAGGCTTTAGATATTAAATCCATACCTTTTCCTTAACATAATCCTTAATCTCGGCATATGTGACTCTGCCGCCCTTACTTCCAAACTTTTTAACATCCAGGTCTATGTCAATATATCCGTCTACTCTTTTGTCACTTACAAGAACAACTGTCTCAACGTGCCCCAAGACAACAACATGGATGTCACACGTATGCAGAGACATATCTACAAAACGCCTGTTGTCGGGAATTGGTCAACTGCATCCCGCTTAATAATCAAGTTTCTCCTCCTCAGCAATTGACGGTCCGACAAATTTGCCGTCTTCATAGATAGTTTTCACCTTCACCGGTGTAATGTCTATCTTATCAGAATAGCCAAAGACAAACTTGCCCAAGCTAATCTTGGATGGTAACTTATCTTCAAGGAAACGAACTATCCTTCCGTTTTCACCCAACTCCTTGAAATATACCCCAGTGTATCCAACATATCTATCGTTAAACACCTTTGAGCAAGCATCATAATAGCCCAATGCCATTTTTTCTCGCTCTCTTCCAAAATCGAGGTAGAACAATTCCCCATGATGATAGTGTACGTATTCACATAGCCTATAATAGTCCAATACAATTTCTTTCGGAAACCCTATAGTATCCTTATTGTTCTCCGTTAATGCTGTTGCCCCCATTAGCAAAAACAGTAATTCAAATGTCGACTTTCTAATGGATTTGATTTTCTCCCAATCATGAATATTGTCTTTATGAAAGTAACCATTTCTCAAATCCTTAAACTCAAATATAGTTTCCAAAATATACTTTCTTGTTCGCCAAGTTAGGTCATCTCTCAACATATCAAGATTGTCGCGGTAAAACACCGCCATTGATCCAATAGTAGTATCTATGACTTCATCAACGATATTTGTATCACTAAGTTCCACCATCGAAGGCAAATCGCGTCTGGAATAATCCTTTTTTATCTGTCGATTCTCATTCTTATGCAAGCATATAAGTTCAAATAGAAGCTGCTCAACAGCCTTAAAATATCCCATGCCTATAATGGTTAGATCTATGGCTTGCGCCTTTTTCATTGAATCAAATAACCATTCAGCAGTAACCAAGCTTTCAGCAAAATCTTGACTCCCAAGTAAACCCTGATACGTTTTATCATTAAAAAACTGTTGCTTCAGCTTTTCCAGCTCTGTTGGCTCCAGATTATAATTTTTAACTTGGATATTAACAATCTTCTCATACGGAAATTTTAAGATTTCGTTTTCAGTTACTTTCCTAAAGTTGATCAGCGATTCCGGTGTCAAAATTTTTACCGTATTATAACCAATGCAATCCTTGACGTTATTAATATACTTTTCTAAAGCGACAGAAAACTGTTCATACTCTTTAATGCCAAAATACTCTTCAAAAAAATATTTTAATGAATAAGCGTTATATCCTCGACCAGGATCATTTATATCATCACTATGTCCTATGATTTGTAGGTATGCATTATCATGAACGAAGTATATATATTTGCAAGTTTTTGCCCCGCAACCGTCCATAATTGTTTGAACTTCTTGAGGTTCTCTTTCATTTGATTTCCATAGAGGACATTCCTCTAGATCCTTAAATAGCAAAAGTACGTTCTTTTGTTTATCAAGTATATACAAATGGGCTTTTGCTAGCCCCTCTGTTTCTTTTACACTTACTTCCTGTATCGGATAATCATATTCTTTCAGCAATTGGGTTATCATAAAACATAAACACGATATCGAAATGTTGTTCGCAGCTTGCGAAACATTATAATATTTACGCAGATCACTTTCGACAAAATCAAAGACAACTTGACTTGCTACGTCCTTCCATCTCAAGTCAGCTGTTTCAGGTCTCGTCGCATGAGGATCCCTGACACTTTTTATCCTACAAAGGGCTTGTTCAAACAAATTGGAATAATTAAACTTCTTTTCCATGAAGAGTCCCCCTTCTAAAATGGGCACACGATCTTCTCAGATCATGTGCCCGTGTCATTAGACCTCCACCACGGTAGTGGAGATGTAGTGTTTAGCTACAACGCCGCTTGCAGCAAGTGCCAGAGCACCGATAAGATCTAAGACGAATACGATGGTTGCGGAATTTACCTTCATGGCAGTTCCTCCTTGTGATTTAAGTAGGCAAACGCCCCTGATCTCAGAATCGAATCCATCGTGATATATATTATAGCCAATTTTACTTGATTTTTCAATCAAAAAAGAACCTGTAGATTTGACTATGATAAAACACGATAAAATACAACCACCTTTGGAACACAATGATCCTGTATAATAATAGTTGGCACAAGATTCACAAGGATATAAAATAATAATCAGTGAATCAAGGAGGTGCCACATGGCAAAATCACAACGTACTTATGATCATGAGTTTAGAGTACAG